>Ga0160452_100018_pt1 | contig 280115 bp, 247 predicted proteins | sample HID1971I_E6MG_FD_108230 | JGI IMG/M metagenome (GOLD analysis project Ga0160452, IMG submission 108230) | Enriched millipede-associated microbial communities from UW Madison campus, WI, USA - HID1971I_E6 MG | ecosystem: Host-associated > Arthropoda: Insects > Digestive system > Unclassified ...
CCTGACCATCGGCGGGTCCGTGGTCACGACCACCGACGAGCACCCCTTCATGGTCGCCAACATGGGCTGGATCCTCGCCCGTGACCTGCAGCCCGGCGACATCCTCCTCACCCCCGACGGCACCGTCACCCTGGACCGGATCGACATCGAGCACCGCGACCCAGACGACGCGGTCACGGTCCACAACTTCCACGTCGAGACCCACCACAACTACTACGTCCTGGCCGGCGACCTCCCCGTCCTGGTCCACAACGCCGCCGGGCACGCCGCGCGGGGCGTCCGGCGGCTGCGGACCACGCCGATGCAGTACTCCAAGCCCGGGACGCTCACCTCTCGCGCCTACGACTACCAGCGCGCGCACACGGGGATGGTCGAGTTCGAGGTCGTGGGCGGCGGCAAGAGCGTGTGGGCCGACGGCATCGACGGCACCACCCTTGTCGACGCCAAGTACATCGAGAACCCGGCGAGCAGCCCGTACACCGGGACTGCCCCGGACTTCATCAACGCCTCCACGATCGACGAGATCAGCCGGTACGGCGCTGTCATCGGCGACGCCGGCACGTCGTTCACCGACCTGCGGATCATCGTCAACCACCCGCAGGGCGCCGAGTACTTCGCCACCATGCTGGACGACCTGCAGATCCCCGGGTCGGTGATCCTCTCCCCGTAGGAGGGCACCGACGCACACCGACGACACTCACGACGAGGAGCTGACGATGGCCGAGATACTCGCATTCCTGGAGGACCGCACGTCCTGGGTGGCGTCGCGCGAGCTCCTGTCCGCGAGGTTCGAGGAGATCCCGGACCTGGAGGCGACCCCCCTGCCCTCGGAGCAGTCGGAGATGCGCGACCTGGGCTGGTCGTTCGTGCACGACGACCTGGACGTCGAGGTCTGGCTCGCGACCGGCGGCTGGGGCATCTCGGTGGACGGGAGCTCGCAGGCGGGCATCGTCCTCGCGGTCTGGTACCGCTCGATCGTCCCCGCCGACGTCGCCGTCAGGGTGTCCGACTCGATGTACTCGTTCGACCGCGCGCTCGAACCGGGGGTCACGGTCGACGAGCTCGGCACCTGGTACGAGGAGAACGTCGGCGAGCTCTACTGACCCTGCTCCACCCGTCACGACCCCTGGAGACCCGATCCACCATGACGGACGCCCCCCACGACGCCCCGGCCCCTGCCCCGGGCGGCCCCGCAGGCACGCGGTTCGGCACGGGCTCGGCGATCCTCGCGGCCGCGCTCGCCGCCGAGGACCGCGACGCCGTCGGCCGTGCCCTGCGTGACGACGCCGCCGTCGTGCCGATCCTCCAGCGCGAGGACGGCACCCCGCAGGTGCGGGTCTTCCCCGCACCCGAGGACGCGGCACGCCCCTACACGCTCTGCCTGTTCTCGACGACCCAGGCCCTGGAGCCGTACCTCGAGGACGACCCGGTGCGCGCCTTCAGCCTCCGCCGGCGCGACTCGCTGCTGCCGTTCCTCCACCGCCACGGCGCCGTGCTCGACCGGGTCGTCGTCGACCCGGCCGGCCCGCACCCCATGACGCTGGGCGTCGACGAGGTGGTGGCGGCGCTGGGGCCGGGGTCCGACGCCGACCCGACGGGCCTCGCCGACGACACGGGCGCCGGCATCAGCATCGAGGGCCTGCACGCCATGGCGAGCGTGGACGAGCCCGGCGGGTCCCGCGGCATCGGCATCGAGCTCCACCTGCCGGACCACTGGGCGATGATCGACCTGGAGGATGAGGCCCAGCGGGACCAGCAGATCCGCGCGATCGTCAAGCAGCAGGGGGCGGCGCTCGGCGACCGCGGCGCCGCGCTGCGCCGCGACCTGCGCGACCGGCTCCTCGCGGTCGCCGCGCAGGCGTCCGCGGCCGGCGGCCAGGTGATGGCCTACCTGGTGCTCCCCGGCACCGAGGCCGCGCTCGCGCTGAACCTCACGCTCTACTGGCACGACCTCGGCCCCGAGGCGGGGGGCGTCACCCACCTGCAACGCATCAACGACCGGCTGCGCCCGCGCCTCAGCCCCGGGGACGAGCTCAGCACCACCGAGACGCTCTCCGGCCCGTTCCTGCGCCACGTCCGCGTCGCCCCGGGTGCGGCGGAGCTCGGCGGCCAGGACGTGCCGCTGCTGCTGGTCGACTACTGGGCGCCCGCGCCCGGGGCGCAGGCCGTCGCCCGTCTCGCCTTCTCGACGCCGCACGTCGAGATCCGCGACGCGATCCTCGGGCTCACCGACAAGGTCCTGTTCGCCACCGAGTGGCTGATGAGCGCGCCCGGGGAAATCCCCGCGGCGGCCGGGTCCCCCGCCGAGCCGCCCCGGCCCTGACCGGTCGGCGAGGGCCCGCGCGGCCGCACGGTCAGAAGAGCACCTGCTCGACCCCGGCGCCGGCCACCTCGAGCCCGCCTCCGTCGACGGGCATGCCGGCGAGCGCGCCGTCCGACCGGACATGGATGCCCGGGTCCTGGGGCTCGACGATCGACCCGGCCGGGTAGTCGCCCTCGTCGTGGGGTCGCAGCTCACCGGCGAACCGCCCGGTGGCGCCCGACCGGGCGCGGTGCCCCGAGGAGCCGAACCCGCGCTCGTCCAGGAGCGGCTCCACCCGGTCCCACAGCCACTGCCGGTACGCCTCCAGGGCGTAGGTGCCGCGGGCGAACACCCGCCCGTACCCGGCCACCGCGTGCGGGTGCTCCTGCTCGAGCCACTGCAGGTACCACTCCCGCGTGCCCGGCTTGAGGTGCAGGGGCACCACGGTCACGCCGGTGGCCCCGGCGTCCGCGATCGCGTCGAGCAGCCGCCGCAGGTGGTCCCGGGAGTCGGTGAGCCACGGCAGCACCGGGGCCACCATGACGCCGCACGGCAGGCCCGCGGCCCGCACGGCGCGGATCAGGTCGAGCCGAGCCCGGGGCGTGGGGGTGCCGGGCTCGACCGACTGCTGCAGCTCCTCGTCGGCGAAGGCGAGCGAGACACCGAGCCCCACCTCCACCCGCTGCGCGGCCTCGGCGATCAGCGGCAGGTCGCGACGCAGCAGCGTGCCCTTGGTGAGGATCGAGAACGGCGTCCCCGAGTCCGCGAGCGCCCCGATGATCCCGGGCATGAGGCGGTAGCGCCCCTCCGCCCGCTGATAGGGGTCCGTGTTCGTCCCGAGGGCCACGGGCTCGCAGCGCCACGACGGCTTCGCCAGCTCGGCGCGCAGCACCGTGTCCACGTTCATCTTGACGACGACCTGGGAGTCGAAGTCGCGCCCCGCGTCGAGATCGAGGTACTCGTGCGTGGGGCGGGCGAAGCAGTAGCGGCACGCGTGACTGCATCCCCGGTACGGGTTGACCGTCCAGCGGAACGGCATGCGCGACGCGGCCGGCACCTTCGACAGCGCGCTCTTGGACATGACCTCGTGGAACGTCACGTCCGCGAACTCCGGCGTGCGGACGCTGCGCACCAGACCGAGCCGCGCGAGCCCTGCCCGCTCGAGCCCGGGCAGCGCGCCGTCGTCGGCGCCGATCGCCTGGCCCTCCCACCTCATGGAGCCATTCGAACACACGTTCGATTGCCCTGTCCAGCATCCCGCCCGGCGGCTCAGTCCCGGACGCGGGCGAGCGCCCGGCGGAGGCGCTCGTGCCACGGCACCGGCCGGTCGCGCACCTCGGCGAGGAGCACCTCCACGGTGTCCAGCGCGGCCGCGACCACCTGGCGGGGCAGCAGCACGTCCGGGTCCGTCCAGTCGTCCGGCGGCTCGGCCGGGCGCAGGTCGTCGAGGTCGCCGTGCACGGTGACGCCCCGCTCGCGCAACCACGCGACCCACGACTCGCTCCGCTCGGCCACCCACGGGTGGTCCTCCGGGCCCAGGACGATGGCCGGCGAGCGGCGTGGCGCGAGGGCGTCGCCCACCACGATCCCGTCGACCAGCGGGGACAGGGCACCCCCGCGGCGCGCGTCCTCCCCCAGCCGGCGGTTCAGGCGGCGCAGCACCTGCGCCTCCGGCACGCCCACCGACGTGTTCGCCCGGTCGGCGTCCCGCGGCGCCCACGCCGGGTCGATCTCCAGGGCGTCCAGGAAGCGCGCCCACAGCAGGCCGCCCGCTCCCCCCGAGGGCGGCGCCGTGACGACGTGCACCTGCGCGGCGGGCAGCCCGGCGGCCCACGCCGTGAGCACGCGCGTCGGGTCGAACGCGGCCATGAAGGCGGACCTGCCGGCGCGGGCGCGGTCGAGGTAGGCCCGCAGCGTGAGCCGGGAGCCGAACTTGAGCGTCTCCTGCCAGCCGCTGGTCAGCTCTCGCGCGAGGTCGCGCGAGGTGAGCACGACCCGCAGCTCCGCCCCGGTGGCGGCGAGGTCCGCGCGGACGCGCGCGGCCTGCTCGGGGGTCGCCTTGGCCAGGACCTCGTGGCTGAGGACGACGTCGCCCCGCGACCGCCGGACCTGGCGCAGCACCCGCTCCCACGCGCCGTCCACCCGCCGGGGGTCGACGCCGTGGTCGGTGCCGGTGACCTCCAGCGCCGCCCAGTACTGCAGCCGCGGGTCGCCGAGGATGCCGGCGGGGTGGTGCACGCCGTGCCGGCGCAGTTCGCGGCGGTTGGCTTGCAGGCGGGACTGCAGGTAGGTCGTGCCGGACTTCGGCGCTCCGACGTGCAGGTGGACTCGTCTCGGCATGACGACACGGTCGCACAGGGCGCTGGGCGCCCGCTGGACCGACCGCGCACGGCCCCGGTCACCTCACGCCGGCACGGGCCACCGGAACGCCAGGGACGCGGCGGCGCGGGCCGGGTCGCGCGGGGCAGCGAACCGCTTGAGGTCGCCGCGGAAGACGACCTCGCCGGGCACCTGGAGCAGGGTCTGCGGCCGCACCTTCCAGCGCGGGACGCCCAGGTCGCACACCCCGGCGCCGTGCAGCATCTGGTACACGAACTCCGAGCAGAAGAACCGCCGGTCGTCCTCCGAGCCGCGGCCGAACAGCCCGCTCACCAGCCCCGGGGCGTTGTACGTGTACGTGTGGCTGTCGAGGAGGACCTCCGCCACCTGGGCGCAGACCGCCTCGCGCTGCTGCGGCGTGACCGGCACCTCGAGCACGATCCCGGGCAGCTCGGGCATGTGGCGGTAGAGGTCGTCGTCGAGCCGCTCGCGCTTGAAGCACCCGACGAACGGGTTGGACGCGCGCCGGCGGCCGAAGCTGAACATGAGCTCGAGGTCGGCGTCGAGCGCCAGGGCCGCGTGGGTGTACTCGTCCCGCGTCGCGAGGCGGATCGTCCGGGACAGGACGGTGCTGCTGCGGGACAGGACGACGTAGATGCTCACGGCGGTCACCGTATCGCCTCCGGGCCGCCGTCCGGCCTGGTCACGGCGCAGATCAGGGTGAATCTCAGGGGCGCCTCAGGGTGCGCGGGGGACATCCCCCGCGGGATGTCCCCCGCTCAGTTCCCCCGGCCCGCGCGGTCCACACCCTGCGACCGGCGGCCGCCCGGCCCCGCCCGACCCGAGGAGACCCCGTGATCACCGTGCAGCGTGCCTTCAGCAGCTTCTCCGTCGACGACCTCGACGCCGCCGAGACCTTCTACCGCGACACCGTGGGGGTCGCCGTCCGACGCACCCCCATGGGCCTGGAGCTGGACGTCACGGGCGGCGCGCCCGTCTTCGTCTACCCGAAGGGCGACGCGCACGAGCCCGCGAGCCACACCGTCCTCAACCTCGTGGTGCCCGACGTCGCCGGGGCCGCCGCCGACCTGCACGCGGCGGGCGTCGACCTCGTGCGCTACCCGGGGTTCGCGCAGGACGCCGACGGCGTCGTGCGCAGCGACGACCCGCGCCAGGGCCCGACGATCGGCTGGTTCCGCGACCCGGCCCGCAACGTCGTCGCCCTCATCGAGGCCTGACGGTCGTCGAGGCCCGGGGACGTCACCCCGCCGCGGGGACGACGCGCGGGAGCAGGTCCTCGGCGGGAGGCGCCCACGACGCGGCGTCGGCGTCCACCTGCTCGCCGGAGCGGATGTCCTTGACCTGGTCGGCCGTGGCCTCGGCGCCGCCGCCCGCGGGGCTGCCGGGGAACCACACGAACGGGATCCCGCGGCGGTCGGCGAACTTGATCTGCTTGCCGAACTTGGCGGCCGTGGGCGCGACGTCTGCGGGGATGCCGCGCGCGCGCAGCGCCGTGGCCACGGCGTCCGACTGCGCGCGGTGCTCCTCGTCGGACACCGCGACCAGCACCGCCGTCGGGACATCGCGCGTCGCCGTGACGAGCCCCGCGGACAGCAGCCGCGAGACGAGCCGCGAGACGCCGATCGACAAGCCGACGCCGGGGTACGTGTTCTTCCCGTCGGAGGCGAGGGTGTCGTACCGGCCGCCCGAGCAGATCGACCCGAGCTGCTCGTGCCCCACGAGCACCGTCTCGTAGACCGACCCGGTGTAGTAGTCGAGGCCGCGCGCGATCTTGAGGTCGGCGACGACGACGCCCGGCGCCCGGCGGGCGGCCGCCTCGACCAGCGCCCCGAGCTCGCCCAGCCCGACCTCGAGCAGCTCGGTGCCCGCGCCGTACGACGCCGCGAGCGCCCGGACCCGGTCCACCACGCCGACGTCCTCGCCGGAGATCGCCGCCAGCTCGAGGCACGCCTTCGCCTGCTCGGGCGTGGCGCCTTGCTCGGCCTGCAGCAGCTCCGCGACGGCCTCGGGGCCGACCTTGTCGAGCTTGTCGACCTGCCGCAGCACGCCCTCGACGTCCTCGAGGCCCAAGCCACGGTAGAAGCCCTCGGCGACCTTGCGGTTGTTCACGAGGATGCGGACCTCCGGGACGCCGACGTCGCGCAGCGCGCCGAGGGCCTCCGCCATGACCAGCGGCAGCTCGACCTCGTAGTGGTACGGGAGCTCGCCCGCGCCGACGACGTCGATGTCGGCCTGGGCGAACTCGCGGAAGCGGCCGTCCTGGGGGCGCTCGCCGCGCCACACCTTCTGGATCTGGAAGCGCTTGAACGGGAAGGCGAGCCGGCCCGCGTTCTCGAGCACGTACCGCGCGAACGGCACGGTGAGGTCGAAGTGCAGGCCCAGCTGCTTCTCCGACCGGTCGGCCGGCGCGGCCTCTCCGTCGGCGTCCTCCTGCAGCCGCCGCAGCACGTAGACCTCCTTGGAGGTCTCGCCCTTGCGCAGCAGCTGGTCCAGCGGCTCCACCGCGCGCGTCTCGATCCCCGCGAACCCGTGCAGCTCGAACGTGCGGCGCAGGGTGTCCAGGACGTGCTGCTCCACGACGCGACCGTCGGGGAGCCATTCGGGGAATCCGGAGAGGGGGGTGGGGCGTGCCATGCGCACATCTTCCCAGACGACGCGGCGGCGCAGCACGCGCGTCCGCGCTGGTCGCACGGTCAGCGCAGGTACGGGCGCAGAGACGGGTTGCTCGCCAGCTCCCGGCCGACCGTGGTGGTCGGCCCGTGGCCGGGGACGACGCCGAGCGCCGGGTCGAGGCTCCCCACGACGTCGCGCAGCGTGCGCGCCATCGTCCCGGCGTCGCCGCCCGGCAGGTCGGTGCGCCCCACGCCGCCGGCGAACAGGACGTCGCCGGCCAGCACGACGTCGTCTGCCACCAGCAGCGTCGAGCCCTCGGTGTGCCCCGGGGCGTGCAGCGCGCGCAGCCGGACCGTGCCCGCGACGAGCTCGCGCTCGTCGTCCGGCGCGACGCCATCGCCGTCCCCGAACGGCTCGACGACCTCCGGCGCGCGGTAGTCGTCGGCGCGGCGCCCGGTCGCCGCCAGCGCCTGCGCGAGGGCGCCGCTCACGCCCGGGTCCCCGCCGTCGCGGCGCCCGTCGTCGAGGCCGAGCGTGCCGAACGGGTCGGCCAGCCGGTAGGCGTCTGCGGCGTGCAGGCGCAGCGGCACGCCGTACCGCGCGCAGAGGGCCGCCGCGTCCCAGGTGTGGTCCGCGTGCCCGTGGGTCGCGAGGACGGCGCGCGGCGTCAGGCGGCGCTCGGCGACCAGGCGCTCGACCTCGGGGGCGGTGCCGGCGCCCGCGTCGACCACGACGCAGTCGGCGTCCCGGCCGGTCGGGCCGGCCACCACCACGCAGCAGTTCGTGGCGAACACGGGCGCGACGACGAGGAGGATCTGCACGACGCCCACGCTAGCGGCCGCGCTCCTCGCGTCCGGCCGTCGCCGCTGGGGGTGTGACCTGCGTCCCGGCGCCTAGACTGTCCCCCGCGCGCGGAAGTTCCCGTGCGGTGACCGGGACGACCGAGGAGGTGCCCCCAGGGTGGCGGCCACCAAGCGCGAGCGGGAGTACGCCCGCAAGCGGCAGGAGAAGTGGGAGCAGCGGCGGGCGCAGGCGCGCGCCCGGCGGCAGCGGACGTTCGCGATCGTGGCGATCGTCGCCGTCCTCGCGCTGGTCGGCGGCGGGCTCGTCGTCGCCAACCTCGGCAACGCCGCGGACCCCGCGGACTCCCCCACGCCCCAGGCCGCCGGTGACTGCCCCGCCGCGTCCACCGGTGCACGGTCGGGCGGCGACCTGCCCGACCCGTCCGCCGCGCAGGACCGCACGTGGACCGCGACGCTCGCCATGTGCGCGGGCGGGGTCGAGTCGCAGGTCGTGCTGGATCTGGACGGCGCCGCCGCCCCGCAGGCGGTGGCGAGCTTCGTCGCGCTGGCCGACCAGGGCTACTACGACGACACCGCCTGCCACCGCCTGACCACCTCGGGCATCTACGTCCTGCAGTGCGGCGACCCCACGGGGACGGGGAGCGGCGACCCCGGCTACTCCTACGGGCCCATCGAGAACGCCCCGGACGACGACGTGTACCCCGCGGGCACCGTCGCGATGGCCCGCCGCGGGGACGACGGCGAGTCGATGGGCTCGCAGTTCTTCGTCGTGTACCAGGATTCGACCATCCCGTCCGACACCGCGGGCGGGTACACGGTGCTCGGCACCGTCACGTCCGGCCTGGACGCCGTCCAGGCAGTCGCTGACGAGGGCGTCGAGGGTGGGGCCGGCGACGGCGCCCCCACGACCCCCGTCATCATCGAAGGAGTGGAGACCCAGTGAGCGAGAGCACCCCCGGCTCGACCGGCCCCGAGGAGACCCCGGCCGGCACCGAGGAGACGGCCGAGACTCCATCGCAGACGACCCCCGACGAGGCGGCGACGTCGACGCCTGCCGCCGAGGACCCCGCCACGGACGTGGACGCGCCGGCAGCGGAGACCGCTCCGGCGGCAGAGACCCCTCAGGCGGCAGAGACCGCTCCGGCAGCGGAGACCGCTCCGGCGGCGGAGACCGCTGACTCGCCCGAGGCAGCTCCGGCGGAGACCGCCCCGGTGACGGAGACCGCTCCCGCGTCCGAGGCCGCCGACCCCGCCGAGACGAAGCAGTCGGCGCCGAAGCCGTCGGCCGTGCCCAAGCCCTCGCGGCTCGCGGGCGCGCCGAAGCCGTCCGCGCTGCGCCGCGCGGCGGCTCCGACCCCGGCCGACGTCCCGCCGGCGGAGGCCGCCACGCCGGCGGCGCCCGTCGCGCCGCCGGCCCACGACGCGGCCCAGGCGGCCGCGGCCGAGGCGTTCGGACGGGTGGACGACGACGGCACCGTGTACGTGCGCGAGGCGGCCGGCGAGCGCCAGGTCGGGCAGTTCCCCGGCGTGGACGCCTCGGAGGCGATGAGCCTCTACGTGCGCCGCTACCTCGACCTCGACGCCAAGGTCGCGCTCTTCGAGACCCGCCTCGACAGCGCCGACCTGTCGGTGCGCGAGATCGACCAGACCCTCGCAAAACTCGCCGAGGAGACCGGCGAGCCGGCCGCGGTCGGCGACCTGGACGCCCTGCGCGCCCGCGTCGACGGGCTCAAGACGCGCGCGGCGGAACGGCGTGCGGCGCTGGAGCAGGAGCGCGCCGCGGCCAAGGCCGAGGCGGTCGCGGCCCGCACGACCATCGTCGAGTCGGCCGAGAAGATCGCCGGCACCGACCCCGCCAAGATGCAGTGGCGCCCGGCCGGCGAGGAGCTGCGCGCCCTCCTGGACAGCTGGAAGGACGCGCAGCGCAACGGCCCGCGCATCGACCGGCCGACGGAGGAGGCGCTCTGGAAGCGGTTCAGCCACGCGCGCACCGCGTTCGACCGTGAGCGTCGGCACTTCTTCGCCGACCTCGAGCAGCGCAACACCGCCGCCAAGGCCGAGAAGGAGAAGCTCGTCGCCGAGGCGGAGGCCCTGCAGCACCACACCGACTGGGGCGCCACCGCCGCCGCGTACCGCGACCTCATGACGCGGTGGAAGGCGGCCGGGCGCGCGAGCCGGAAGGACGACGACGCCCTGTGGGCGCGGTTCCGCGCCGCGCAGGACGCGTTCTTCGGCGCCCGGGACGCGGAGAACGCCGCGATCGACGCCGAGTACGGCCAGAACCTCGTGGTCAAGGAGGCGCTGCTCGTCGAGGCAGAGGCGCTGCTGCCGGTCACCGACCTGGCCGCGGCGAAGGCGGCCCTGCGCGCGCTGCAGGAGCGCTGGGAGGACGCGGGCAAGGTGCCCCGCGGCGACGTGCAGAGGGTCGAGGGCCGGATGCGCGCCGTCGAGTCCGCCGTCCGCGACGCCGACCAGGCCCGCTGGGACCGCACCAACCCCGAGACGCGGGCCCGGGCCGAGGGCGCGGCGGCGCAGCTCGAGGCCGCCATCGAGGGCCTGGAGCGCGACCTCGCCGTGGCGCAGGAGTCCGGCGACGCCCGGCGCATCGAGGAGGCCGAGACGGCTCTCGCCGCCCGGCGGGCGTGGCTCGAGCAGGTCGTGCGCGCCGCGGAGGAGACGCGCGGCTGAGGCGGCTGGCCGCCCTCCTCGCGGGGCGCGTCGTCCACAGGCGGCCGTCGGAGGGGCCCGCGACCGGATACGTTCCGGTCGTGGGCCCCTCCGCCGTCTCGACGTCCCCGACCCTCCGGTCCGACGGCGCCGTCGTGCCCTCTCGGCCCCGTCGGCTCGGCGACCTGCTCGTCGCGGCGCCCGTCGCCGGTCCGCTGGTGCGGCCCGCCGACGTGGGGGGTCGCGCCGCGTGGGACGTGCTGGTGCGCGACGGCGCCCTCGAGGTGGTCCGCGGGCGGGCGGCCGTCCCCGCCGGGACGGAGGTCACCCCCGCGCTGCGCGCCGCCCTGCTCGCCGGCTCGCTGCCCACCGGCGGCATCGTCGCCGGGCGCAGCGCCGCGTGGGTGCACGTCGGACGCGCCGCGGCCGGCCAGGCCGCCGGCCCTCTCGACGTCACCTATGTCGCCGGCGGGCACCGGCCCGAGGTGTGGGGCGCGGGGCTCGTGTGGCAGGCGCCGCTGCTGCGCGACGACACGGTCGAGCTCGGCCGGGTGCGGGTCACCGCGCCGCTGCGGACCGTCGTGGACGTCGCGCTGCACGTGCCCGACGACGACGCTGCCGCCCGCCTGGCGCGCGTCGTGGCCGACGGCTGCCGGGTCGCCCTCGCCGACGCCGAGCGCCTGCTGGAGCGTCGGGCGCGCGCCGTCGGGCGGCCGCGCGCCCGGCAGGTGCTGGCCCTCGCGCGGGCGCTCCCGGCGGCGTCCCTCCGTGCGGCGCGGGCACCGCTGCCCTAGGTTGAGGCGCATGGCCTCCGCCGCACCCGCCGTCGAGCTCGACGCCGACGGTCGTGCCGTCCGCGTCTCCAGCCCCGACCGCGTGGTCTTTCCCGAGCAGCCCGGCCGCCCGGGCATCACGAAGCGCGAGCTCGTCGAGTACTTCCTGTCCGTCGGCGACGGCATCCTCGGCGCCCTCCTGCACCGCCCGACGACGCTCGAAAGGTGGCCGAAGGGCTTCTTCGAGGGGGCGGTGATGGCGACCCGCGCCGACAGCCGCGGCGACGCGTTCTACCAGAAGCGCCTGCCGAAGGGCGCGCCGGACTGGGTGGAGACCGCCACGATCGCGTTCCCGAGCGGGCGCACGGCGGACGAGGTCGCGCCCACCGAGCTCGCCGTCGTCGCCTGGGCGGCGAACCTCGGCACGATCACGTTCCACCCGTGGCCGGTGCGCGCCACCGACGTCGAGGCGGTGGACCAGCTGCGCATCGACCTCGACCCGCAGCCCGGCACGACGTTCGACGACGCCGCGGCCGTCGCGCCGCACCTGCGGGACCTGCTCGCCGAGCTGGGCCTCACCGGCTACCCGAAGACGTCGGGCGGTCGCGGGCTGCACGTCTTCGTGCCGCTTGCGCCGACGTGGTCGTTCCAGCAGGCGCGGCGGGCCACCATCGCCGTCGGGCGCGAGCTGGAACGACGCCTCCCCGACCAGGTCACCACGAAGTGGTGGAAGGAGGAGCGCGGCACCAAGATCTTCGTCGACTACAACCAGATGGCGCGCGACCGCACCATCGCGTCCGCCTACTCGGTGCGCGCCAACAAGCGCGCCACGGTCTCGACCCCGCTCGAGTGGGACGAGGTGGGCGACGTGCACCCGGACGACTTCGACGTCACGACCGTGCCCGCCCGGTTCGCCGAGCGCGGCGACCTGTTCGCCGCCCTGCGCGCGGACCGGGACCCGACGCTCGACTGCTCCCTCGACGCCGCCCTCGAGCTGGCCCGGCGGGACGAGGAGGAGCACGGCCTCGGCGACCTGCCCTACCCCCCGGAGTACCCCAAGCAGCCCGGCGAGCCGAAGCGCGTGCAGCCCAGCCGCGACAGGGACCGGGCGAAGGACTGACCCGCCGCGATCAGCGGACGAGGTACCGCAGGAACACCGACCCGTCGTCCAACGGCACGCACTCGGTGCGCACGAGCTCGGACCGCATCCCGTCCGGCAGCAGGCGCAGCCCGCCGCCGGCGACGTGCGGCACGACGCGCACCGTCATCTCGTCCACCACTCCGGCGAGCAGCGCGCCGGCCGCCGTCGTCGGCCCGGAGACCTCCACGACGCCGTCGGTCGCCGCCGCGATCTCGGCGAGGCGGTCCGGGGTGAGCCGCGGCTCGAGCGTGGTCCGCGGCGCGTCGACGGCCTCGAGGCCGTCCGAGCAGACGATCTTGTCGATACCTCGCCAGATCTCGGCGAACTCGTCCGTGACGTCGCTCTGCCCGGGCGCCCACGTGTCCCAGACGCGCATCGCGTCGAACATTCGCCGGCCCACGACGAAGGTCCGCACGTCCCGGACCTGGTCGTTGATGAACGCGTGGACCGTGTCGTCCGGCGCGCCCCAGTCGAAGTCCCCGCTCGCGTCGGCGACGTACCCGTCGAGCGAACAGCTCATCAGTCCGTACCTGAGTGTGCCCATGCTCCCCTGACCTCCCCCGCGACCACGACTCATCGGTCTCCGACCGGGCCCCGGCGCCGGGGTCAGGAGGTGCCCGGCGCCCCGGGCAGGAGGCCGGCCAGGTCGTAGCCGACCGGCTCCTCGAGCTGGGCGTACGTGCACGACGTCGGCTCGCGGTCGGGCCGCCAGCGTTTGAACTGCGCGGTGTGCCGGAACCGCGAGCCCTCCATGTGGTCGTACCCGACCTCGAGCACCCGCTCGACGCGGAGCGGCGTGAACGACAGGTCCTTCCCGGCGCTCCACCGGGACTGCGCCCCCGGGCGCCGCTCCCCCGCGCCGCCCTCGGCCACGGCCGGGTCCTGCCAGTCGGCCCAGGGGTGCGCGGCGGCGTCGGCGCTGCCGGGCTCGACGACGAGCGGCGCGAGCTCGGCGTGCAGGGCGGCGCGGCGGGCGGCCGGGAACGACGCGGACACGCCGGCGAACTGCAGGCTGCCGGGATCGCCGCCGTCCCCGTAGAGGCCCAGCAGGAGCGAGCCGATGAGCGGGTTCTCCGGCGTCGACGTCTTGTGCAACCGGTAGCCCGCGAGGACGACGTCGGCGGTGCGGGCATGCTTGATCTTGAGAAGCGCGCGCTTGTTCGGCTGATAGGGGTCGTCGAGGCGCTTGGCGACGACGCCGTCGAGCCCGGCGCCCTCGAAGGCCGCGAACCAGTCGCGGGCCACGGCGGCGTCCTCCGTGCGGGGCGTCGCGTGCACCTGCGGCCCGGCCAGGCCCAGCCCGTCGAGCGCGGCCAGCCGCTCGCGCAGCGGCCGGCCCGAGAGGTCGTCGTCGTCGAGCGCGAGGAGGTCGAAGGCGACCAGGCTCGCGGGGGTCTCCGAGGCGAGGAGCCGCACGCGCGACTCGGCGGGGTGGATCCGCTGGCCCAGGGCGTCGAAGTCGAGGTGCGCGGCGGTCCCCGCCGCCCCGTCCCCCGGGCGCGCCACGACGATCTCCCCGTCGACCACGCACCGTGGCGGCAGCGCCTCGAGCACGGCGTCGACGACGTCCGGGAAGTAGCGCTGCATCGGGCGCGCGTTGCGCGAGTCGATGCGGACCTCGTCGCCGTCCCGGAAGACGAGGGCACGGAAGCCGTCCCACTTCGGCTCGTACACCCAGGCGGTCCCGCCCTCGGGCTGGTCGGGCACGTCCGGCACCGACTTCGCGAGCATGGGCAGCACCGGCGGCTCGAGCGGCAGCGTCATGCTGGCGAACCTACTCCGACCGGCCGCGGAGCACCTCCGCGCCGGGCGGGCCCTCAGGCCGTCGCGGCGAGGCGCACCCGCACGACGACCCGCCCGGCGTCGTCGCGGTGCGCGACGGCGTGCCCGGGGCGGTCGACGCCGTCGAGCTCGACCGAGAGCGGGGCGCCGTCGCCGAGGAAGTTGCGCCACCAGGTCTTCGCGTCCGGTGCGGCCACCCCGATGGTGACCTCGTCGCCCCGGCGCCGGAACCCGACGGGCACGGTGAACTCCCGGCCCGACCGCCGCCCCGTGTAGCGCACGATCGTGAGCCGGCGGCGCAGCGGGCCGCCCCAGCGCGGGGAGCCGCGCCAGGTGATCATCCCTGCGTTGAACCGGGAGACGAGCCGGCGGGCGCGGGGCGAGCCGAGGCTCGGCATGGGTGTTCCTCCGACGGGGGTGCGGTGCGGGCGGGCTCGGACGCGCTCAGGCGCCCGCGGACTCGGGCGACTGGTGCACGTCGGCGGCCTTCGTCCCGGTGATGCGGTAGACGTCGAAGACCCCGTCCACCTTGCGCACCGCGGTGAGCACCTGCTGCAGGTGACCCGGCTCGGCCATCTCGAAGACGAACTTCGACAGCGCGATCCGGTCGGACGACGTCGAGACCGTCGCCGACAGGATGTTGACGTGGTAGTCCGACAGCACCTTCGTGACGTCGGACAGTAGCCGTGACCGGTCGAGCGCCTCGACCTGGATCTGGACCAGGAACATCGTGTTGGCGCCGGTCGTCCAGGCGACGTCGACCATGCGCTCGGGCTGGGCCCGGGTCAGCTGCTCGGCGTTGGCGCAGTCGGCGCGGTGCACGCTCACGCCGGCCCCACGGGTCACGAAGCCGATGATGGCGTCGCCCGGCACCGGGGTGCAGCACTTGGCGAGCTTCACCCAGATGTCGTCCACGCCCTTGACCACGACGCCCGGGTCGCCCGTGCGGCCGCGGCGCGACGGCCGGCCGGGGGCCGCGACCTCCGCCGCGTCCTCCTCCGTGCCCTCCGCGCCGCCCAGGGACTTCACGAGCAGGTCGACGACGTGCGGCGCCGACGCGTGTCCCTCGCCCACCGCCGCGTACAGGGCGGACACGTCGGCGTAGCGCATGTCGTTGGCCAGCCCGACGAGCGCCTCGTGGCTGAGCAGGCGCTGGATCGGCAGGTTCTGCTTGCGCATCGCCTTCGTGATGGCGTCCTTGCCCTGCTCGATCGCCTCCTCGCGCCGCTCCTTGGTGAACCACTGGCGGATCTTGTTCCGGGCACGCGCCGACTTCACGAAGGCGAGCCAGTCGCGCGACGGGCCCGCCGACTCCGCCTTGGAGGTGAGGATGTCGACCGTGTCGCCGTTCTGCAGCGTCGAGTCCAGCGGCACGAGCCGCCCGTTGACGCGCGCGCCCATCGTGCGGTGCCCGACCTCGGTGTGCACCGAGTACGCGAAGTCGACCGGGGTGGCGCCCGCGGGCAGCGCCATCACCTCGCCCTTCGGCGTGAAGACGTACACCTCCGCGCCGCCGATCTCGTAGCGCAGGGAGTCGAGGAACTCGCTCGGGTCGGCGGTCTCGCGCTGCCAGTCGACCAGCTGCCGCAGCCACGCCATGTCGTTGGCGCGCGGGTCGTCCGTCGGGGCCTTGCCGGCGGGCGCCAGCTCCTTGTACTTCCAGTGCGCCGCGACGCCGTACTCGGCACGGCGGTGCATGTCGTGCGTGCGGATCTGGATCTCGACCGGCTTGCCGCCCGGGCCCACGACGGTCGTGTGCAGCGACTGGTACATGTTGAACTTCGGCATCGCGATGTAGTCCTTGAACCGGCCCGGGACCGGGTTCCAGCGCGCGTGGAGCGCGCCGAGCACCGCGTAGCAGTCCCGCACCGTGTCCACGAGGACGCGCGTGCCGACGAGGTCGTAGATCTCCGCGAAGTCGTGCCCGCGCACGATCATCTTCTGGTAGATCGAGTAGTAGTGCTTCGGCCGGCCCGTCACGGTCGCCTTGATCTTGGCGCTGCGCAGGTCGGCGGAGATCTGCTCGCGCACCACCGACAGGTACTCCTCGCGGGCCGGCGCGCGCTCGGCCACCAGGTGCACGATCTCGTCGTACACCTTGGGGTACAGCGTCTGGAAGGACAGGTCCTCCAGCTCCCACTTGATGGTGTTCATGCCCAGCCGGTGCGCGAGCGGGGCGTAGATCTCCAGCGTCTCGCGCGCCTTGCGCTGCGCCGACGAGCCGGAGACGTACTTCCAGGTGCGCGCGTTGTGCAGCCGGTCCGCGAGCTTGATCACCAGCACGCGGATGTCCTTGGCCATCGCGACGACCATCTTGCGGACGGTCTCGGCCTGGGCGGCGTCGCCGTACTTCACCTTGTCGAGCTTCGTGACGCCGTCGACGAGCATGGCGATCTCCTCGCCGTACTCCCGGGTCAGCTCGTCGAGCCCGTAGTCCGTGTCCTCGACGGTGTCGTGCAGCAGCGCGGCGGCCAGCGTGGCGCCGTCGAAGCCGAGCTCCGCGAGGATGGTCGCGACGGCCACGGGGTGCGTGATGTACGGGTCGCCGGACTTGCGCTCCTGGCCCCGGTGACATCGCTCCGCCGTCGCGTAGGCGCGCTCGAGCACGGACAGGTCCGACTTCGGGTGGTTGGTCCGCACGGCCTGCAGCACCGGCTCCAGCGCCGGGGTGGTCGGCGGAGCGCCGCGCACCCCCAGCCGCACCAGGCGGTTGCGCACGCGCATGCCGGACCCGCCGCCGCGACCCGACGGTGCGGACCCCTGGGCCGCTGCGGCGGCGCGCGCGACCTTCGTCTCGTCGCTCATCTGCGCCTCCTTCCGCAACCACCGCGCGGTCACCGACGGTCGGGACGGCAAGTCTACGACTCCACGCGGAGCAGAGCCTCGACCGTACGACCCGGCAGCGTGCCGCGTCCTCCCAGGCCGGCGAGCTCGAGCAGGAACGCGAGGGCGACCACCTGGCCGCCCGAGCGCTCCACGAGCTCGGCCGCCGCGCGCGCCGTGCCGCCGGTCGCGAGCACGTCGTCGACCAGGAGAACACGCGCACCCGCCTCGAGTGTTCCCGCCCGCAGCTCGATCGCGGCGGAGCCGTACTCGAGCTCGTACTCCACCCGCTCGACCGGCGGCGGCAGCTTGCCCGCCTTGCGCAGCGGCAGGAAGCCCACGCCGAGCCGGGTCGCGAGCGGCGCCCCCAGGAGGAAGCCGCGCGCCTCCATGCCCGCGACGACGTCCACGCCCCCGTCCGCGTCGACCAGGCGGGCGAACGCCTCCACGACGTCCGCCAGCGCCCGGCCGTCCGCCAGCAGCGGGGTGATGTCGCGGAAGACGACGGGCGGGTGCGGGTAGTCGGGCACGTCCCGGATCAGCGCGCGGATCTCCGCCGCGCGCTCCGCGCCGAGGCCCCGGAGCCCGTCGAGGACGATGTCGTCGAGCGAGTCCGCGCCCAGGGCGCGGCCGACGTGCGCCGGATCGGTCATCTCTCCCACCGTGCCCGCCCGCGCCTCAGTGACCGCGCCTGCGGCGCGGCTGGGCCCGGTTGCCCTGGTGCTGCCCCGGGATGAGCTGCGCGGAGCCGGTCGTGTACGCCGCGACCTCGGCGTCGTGGCCGCCCTCGGCGACCAGCCCGGCACGCGCCTCGAGGACCGACCTCGTGTGCGCCGCGATCTTCGGCTCCCGCTCGCGCAGCGCGACGTCGAGCGGCGTCGCGAGGAACAGCGACGAGGCCGCGCCGACCGCGATGCCGACGAACAGGGACAGGGAGAGGTCGCGCAGGGTGCCCGCACCCAGCAGGAACGCCCCGACGAAGAGGATGCTCGCCACCGGCAGCAGTGCCACGACCGACGTGTTGATCGAGCGCACCAGCGTCTGGTTGACCGCGAGGTTGGCCCGCTCCGCGTACGTGCTGCGCGTCTGGGTGAGCACGTCCGCGGTGTTCTCGCGCACCTTGTCGAAGACGACCATCTTGTCGTACAGCGAGAAGCCGAGGATGGTCAGGAAGCCGATGATCGTGGAAGGCGTGACCTCCCAGCCGATCGCCGCGTAGACGCCGGCCGAGATGAGCAGGTCGCCGAGCATCGCGACGATCGCCGCCACCGACATCCGCCACGCCCGGAAGTACACGGCCATGAACAGCGCCGCGGCCAGGATGAACACGACGGTGCCCCACAGGGCACGCATCGAGACGCCGGCGCCCCAGGTCGGGCCGACGAACGAGGTGGTCACCGCGGACTCGTCGACGCCGTAGGCCGTCGCGAGGTCCGTGACGAGCTGCGCCTCCTGCGCCTCGGTCACCTCCTCGGTCTGCACACGCACCGACGAGCCGCCCACGATCGCGACGCGGGGCTCCTCGTCCGGCAGCACGTCGTGCACGGTGTCGATCGCGATCTGCTGCTCGGTCGTGGACGCGTCCGTGACGGTGAACTCGGTGCCGCCGCGGAAGTCGATGCCGAGGGTGAGGCCCTTGATCAGGATCACGGCGATGGACGCGATCGCGAGGACCCCCGCGACCGTGAACCAGCGCCGGCGGCGCTGCACGATCGGGTAGGACCGGCGGCCCGTGTACAGGTCGTTGCCCCACTGGGCGAAGTTCATGCCGGCCATCAGCGGCTCTCCTCGTTCTCACCGGTCGCCGAGGGCGACGTGCCGTCCCCAGGCTCCACGCCGGCTCCCGCGCCAGGGTCGGGATCCGCCTCCTGGGCGGCCGCGCGACGCTCGGCCGCGCGACGCTCCGCGATCGTGAGCCGGCGGCCCGACGCGTCGGTCACGGGGGCGGCGGCCTGCCGCGCCCCGCTGTGCGCCGGCTCCGGGGCCTCGCGCACCGCGTCCGCGCCGACGGTCACCGTCGTGTCGTCGGCGGCCTCGGTCGCGTCGTCGGCGACCTGGCCCGCGGCGGGCTCGGGCGCCCGGACCTTGCCCGCGCCCACGTACCGCGGGCCGGAGCCCGCGCGCAGCCGCTCGGGCGAGAGGCCCGACCAGCGGTGGCCGTCCCGGAAGAACGGGATCTTGGTGATGACCTCCATCATCGGGTGCGTGAACCAGAAGACGACCGCCACGTCGATGATCGTCGTCAGACCCAGCGTGAACGCGAAGCCCTGCACGCCGCCCACGGCGAGGAAGTACAGGATGACCGCGGAGATGAGGTTGACGGCCTTGGCCGCCAGCACCGTGCGTCGCGCGCGGGCCCAGCCGCGCTCGACGGCGTAGGACAGAGTTCTCCCGTCGCGTATCTCGTCGCGGATGCGTTCGAAGTACACGATGAACGAGTCGGCGGTGAAGCCGATCGCGACGATCAGGCCGGCGACGCCCGCGAGGGAGAGCCGATAGCCCATCCCCCACGAGAGCAGCGCGATCGACAGGTAGGTGATCACGCCGGCCACGACCAGCGAGGCGACGGTCAGCAGGCCGAGCGTGCGGTACTGCATCAGGGAGTACACGACGACCAGCGCCAGGCCGATGAGGCCGGCGATCATGCCGTTGCGCAGCTGCTCGGAGCCCAGGGTCGCGGAGATGACCTCCTGGCTCTCCACCGTGTACTGGACCGGCAGCGCGCCGAAGCTCAGCTGGTTGGCCAGCGTGGCCGCCGACTCGCGGGTGAACGAGCCGGAGATCGTCGCCTCGCCGTTCGTGATCGCGTTGTTGACCTGGGGCGCGGACACGACGAGCCCGTCCAGCACGATCGCGAACTGGTTGCGCGGGGCCTCCAGGGTGATCAGGCGCTCGGTGGTCGTCCGGAACTCCTTGGCGCCCACGCTGTCGAAGTTGAGGAAGACGCCCCACTCGTTGGTGACCGACCCGTTCGAGCCCGGCATGAGCCCGGAGCTGGCCGACGAGATGTGGACGCCGTCGACCTCCATCGGGCCGAGGATGTACTTGACGGTCCCGTCCTCGCCGCAGGTGACGAGCGGCGCGTCGGGGTCGTCCCCGCCGCCGCCCTGGAGGTTGGCCGGGTCGGTGCAGTCGAGCTTCTCGAACTGCTCCTGGATCTCCGGCGTGATCTGCGCGAGGTCGCTCGGGTCGGAGGCCGCGGCCGCGTCGCCCCCGGACGGCGAGGGCGACGGCGACGGGTCGGTCGACGCCTCGTCACCGGACGTCGCCGTCGCGGTGGGCGTGGCCGTCGGGTCGGTGTCCGCCGGGACCGACAGCGGCGCCCCGGCGCCCTTGCCGCTCGGGCTCGTGTCCGCGCTCGGCGAGGCGGACGGCGACGCGGACGGCTCGGGCGTCGGCGTCCCGGCGGCGTAGGTCAGCACGGGGCGGAAGCGCATCTGGGCGGGCTGGGAGATCAGGTCGATGGTCTCCTGCGACACCTCGCCGGGGATGCCGACGACGATGTTCTGCGAGCCCTGCGCGGTGATCTCGGCCTCGGAGACGCCGGAGGAGTCGATGCGCTGCCGGATGACGTTGATCGACTCGTCGATCGTCTCCGACGTGACCTGGGAGCCGTCCGTCGTGTCGGCCTTGAGGATCAGCTGCGTGCCGCCCTGCAGGTCGAGCGCGAGGCCCGGGGCGAAGCTCGCGCCGTCCGGGTTGGTGTCGGACTTGGCGTCCCAGAAGACGCCGGCGCCGAGGGCCAGGAACGGCAGGACGATCGTCAGGATCGTGAAGACCACGAGGGTGCGTGCCGGACGCGACCGCTTCGTGCGTGAGTTCGCCAACTTCTGTCTCTTCCCGTCTGCGCGCCGCCGGTGAGCCGACGCGTGAGGGCGCCGGCCGGGGTCACCCCGACCGGCGCGGTGTCAGTCGAGCGGACGCAGGCGCCCGCCCTCCCTTGTCACTGCTACTTGGTGCCGGTCTCGCCCTCGTCCCGACGCTGCTGCTCCCGGTACTCCCGCTGCGCGGTGTCCAGGCTCGACAGGTCGTCGGGGACGTCGACGTGATCGTCGCCGGGGGTGATCGTACCGGTCGCGGTGGGGTCGGTTGTGACGTCGGTCTCGTCGGCCTCGTCGACCGCGTCGACGGCCGGCGTGTCGACGCGCTTGGCGATCGCCGCGCGGAGCCAGCGGGTCTGCGTGCCCGGCGTGGACTCGATGGTCACGGTGTCGCTCGCCTCGTCCACCTCGACGACGGTGCCGAAGAGGCCGGAGCCCGTCATGACCTCCTGGCCCGGCACCAGCTGCGACCGGAACTCGGCCTGCTGCTTCTGCTGCTTGCGCGTCCGCTGGCTCATGAAGAACATGAGGCCGGCGAGGACCACGAAGAGGATGATGAGTTCCACGGAGCGTCCTTGTCTGTCACTGCCCGGCGGTCGTCGACCGATCACCGGGCGTCGGGGCGCACCGGTCGGCGCGCCGGGCGCAGAGGTCTGCGCGTACGGGCCCCAACGAGCACGGCACCCGTCGAGTTCCGGCCCCGGGCCGTCCGCGGCCGGGGCTCCTCCAGTCTAGGTGCTTCCCGCGCGCCGCCGTCGACGACGGGGCAGCCGGGCCGAGGTCACGCCTCCGGCGCCCGCTCGCCACCGTCCGCGTCGTCGAAGAGCGTGCCCCCGAGCGGCGCGCCCCACGCCCCGGGCGGGGGCTCGAGGCCGAGGTGCTCCCAGGCGGCCGACGTGGCGACCCGCCCGCGCGGGGTGCGGCCCAGCAGACCCTCCCGCACGAGGTACGGCTCGGCGACGGTCTCCACCGTGTCGGGCTCCTCCCCCACGGTCATCGCGAGGGTGCTCAGCCCCACGGGGCCGCCGCCGAACCGGCGGCACACCGCGTCCAGGACGGACCGGTCCAGCCGGTCGAGGCCGATCGGGTCGACCTCGTAGACCTCCAGCGCGGCGCGCGCGGCCCGCAGGTCGAGCCGCCCGTCGCCGCGCACCTGGGCCCAGTCGCGCACGCGGCGCAGGAGCCGGTTCGCGATGCGGGGCGTGCCCCGGGAGCGGCCGGCGATCTCGTGCGCTGCCGCGTGCTGGATGTCGACGCCCAGCAGGCCCGCCGAGCGGGTGATGACGCGCTCCAGCTCGGCGGCGTCGTAGAAGTCGAGGTGCCCGGTGAAGCCGAAGCGGTCGCGCAGCGGGGCGGGCAGCAGCCCGGACCGGGTGGTGGCGCCCACCACGGTGAACGGCGGCAGGGCCAGCGGGATCGCGCTGGCGCCCGCGCCCTTGCCGACGACGACGTCGACGCGGAAGTCCTCCATCGCGACGTACAGCAGCTCCTCGGCGGGCCGCGCGAGGCGGTGGATCTCGTCGATGAACAGCACCTCGCCCTCCTCGAGCGAGGACAGCACGGCCGCGAGGTCGCCCGCGTGCTGGATCGCCGGGCCGCTGGTGACGCGCAGCGACGTGCCGAGCTCCGCGGCGATGATCATCGCGAGGGTCGTCTTGCCGAGCCCGGGCGGTCCCGACAGGAGCACGTGGTCCGGCGACGCGTCGCGCGCCAGCGCCGCCTGCAGCACCAGGGAGAGCTGGTCGCGCACGACCCGCTGCCCGACGAACTCGTCGAGCTTCTTGGGCCGCAGGGCCGCCTCGGCCGCGCGCTCGACGTCGTCGGCCGACGCGGCGACGAGCCGCTCGCCGCCGTACTCGGGCTCGAGGGGCTCAGCCACGTCGCCCGCCCAGCGACCGCAGGGCCGCCCGCAGGGTGGCCGTCACGTCGACCGGGCCGTCGTCGGCGTCGGCGAGCACGCGGTCCACGGTGTCCTGCGCGACCTTCGCGGCCCAGCCCAGGCCGACGAGCGCCTCGACCACCTGGTCGCGCGCAGGGTCGCCGCCACCCGCCGGGGCGGCGTCGGGCACCAGGTCGTCGGCGCCACCGCCGGGGGCGCCGAGCTTGCCGGTCAGCTCCAGCACCAGGCGCTGCGCGCTCTTGGGGCCGACGCCGGGCACCCGGCGCAGCGCGGCGAGGTCCTCGGTGGCGACGGCGCGGCGCAGGGCGTCGGGGGTCAGCACGGCGAGCATGGCCAGGGCGATGCGCGGCCCCACGCCGGACACGGACTGCGCCGTCTCGAAGACCTCGCGCTCGTCGGCCTCGCCGAACCCGAACACGGTCATCGAGTCCTCGCGCACGACGAGCGTGGTGTGCAGCTGCGCCCGCTCCCCCACGCGCAGCCCCGCGAGGGTGCCGGGGGTGGCGTGGACGAGGTAGCCGACCCCGCCGACGTCGAGCACGGCCCGCTCCAGCGTCACGTGCGTGACCGTGCCGGTCAGGGAGGCGATCACCGTAGTCCTTCCGTCGAACACCCGTACGAGGCGTCACTGTAACAACCGGCGCCGACGCCGCCGGCCGCGACACGAGGGGCGGCGGGCATCGCCGCCGGCACACGTCGCTCAGCGCGCGGTGCGGGACGGTGCGCCCCGGTGCTTGCCCTTGCGGGCCGACTGCTCGGCGGCCGCCCAGGCCCGCTGCGCGGGCGTGAGCTCGTGCCGCTCCCCGCCCTGCAGGGCGCCCGCCGGGCGCCACAGGTGCGTCACCGCGAGGGCGAGGGCGTCCGCGGCGTCGGCGGGCCGCGGCAGGTCGTCGAGGCCGAGGATGCGCGCCACCATGCGCTGCACCTGCTCCTTGCCCGCCCGGCCGGACCCGGTCACCGCGGCCTTCACCTCGCTGGGGGTGTGCATCGCCACCGGGATCCCGCGGCGAGCGGCCGCGACCATCGCCAGCCCGGCGACCTGGGCCGTGCCCATGACCGTGCCGAGGTTGTGCTGGGCGAACACCCGCTCGACCGCCACGACGTCGGGCACGTGCCGGTCCAGCCACTCGTCGAGCCCGGAGGCGATGTGCAGCAGCCGCAGGTCGATGCTCGTGGCGGGGTCGCTGCCCACGACACCGACGTCGACCAGCCGGGCCTTGCGCCCCGGCAGCGAGTCGACGACGCCGACACCGCACCGGGTCAGTCCCGGATCCACCCCCAGCACGCGCACGTCGTCACCTTCTCACGCGGTGAGCCGAGGGAGGCCGAGCTACCCCGGCGTGGGGTCACTCCTCGTCGAGGGCCGCCATGACCTCGTCGGAGGCGTCGAAGTTCGCGTAGACGTTCTGCACGTCGTCGCTGTCCTCGAGGGCGTCGATGAGGCGCAGGATCTTGCGCGCGCCCTCGATGTCGACCTCGACCTCCATGGACGGGTGCCACACGGAGTCGGCGGAGTCGTACTCGATGCCCGCCTCCTGGATGGCGGAGCGCACGGCGACGAGGTCGGTGGCCTCGGACAGGACCTCGATGACGTCGCCCTCGTCGCTGACCTCCTCGGCGCCGGCGTCGAGGGCGGCGAGCATGACGTCGTCCTCGGTGACGCCGTCGGCCTTGGGCACGACGACGAGGCCCTTGCGGGAGAAGAGGTACGAGACGGAGCCCGGGTCGGCGAGGTTGCCGCCGTTGCGGCTGAACGCGAGGCGCACCTCGGAGGCGGCCCGGTTCTTGTTGTCGGTGAGGCACTCGACGAGGACGGCGATGCCGTTCGCCCCGTAGCCCTCGTACATGATCGTCTGGTAGTCGACGGCGTCGGCGCCCTCGCCGGAACCGCGCTTGAGCGCGCGCTCGATGTTGTCGTTCGGGACGGACGACTTCTTGGCCTTCTGGATGGCGTCGAACAGGGTGGGGTTACCCGCCGGGTCCCCGCCTCCGGTGCGCGCGGCGACCTCGATGTTCTTGATCAGCTTCGCGAAGAGCTTGCCACGCTTGGCGTCGATGGCCGCCTTCTTGTGCTTGGTCGTGGCCCACTTGGAGTGACCTGACATGCGCTCCCTAACTCCTTCGCGATGCTTGGACGAGCCGGACGAACAGCTCGTGCACGCGCGCGTCCCCCGTGATCTCCGGGTGGAACGCGGTGGCGAGCAGCCGTCCCTGACGTGCTGCGACGATCTTACCGGCGGCGGCGCCCACCGCGGAGCCGTCCGCCCAGCGGTCGGGGATGCGGGCCAGGACCTCGACCTCCGGGCCGGCCGTCTCGACCCACGGGGCGCGGATGAACGCGGTGCGCACGGGGCGCCCGCCAGGGGCGTCGGACACGCCCGCGACCTGCAGGTCCGCCTCGAACGAGTCGACCTGGCGGCCGAACGCGTTGCGGCGCACGACGACGTCCATGCCGCCCAGGGTGCGCTGGTCGGCGGTGCCGCCCTCGATGCGGTCGGCCAGCAGGATCATGCCGGCGCACGAGCCGAACACGGGCAGCCCCTGCCCGATCAGCTCTCGCAGCGGGTCGGCGAGCCCGAACAGGCGCAGCAGCTTGTCGATGGTCGTGGACTCGCCGCCGGGGAGCACCAGGCCGTCGACCGCGTCGAGCTCCGCCGGCCGCCGCACGCCGACCGCGCGGGCGCCCGCCTGCTCGAGGGCGGCGGCGTGCTCGCGCACGTCGCCCTGCAGGGCGAGGACGCCGATCGTCGTGGTCACCGGGGCAGTGTAGGGGCGCGGCGGCTCCCCTCTCGACCTCGCTCAGCTGCACACCCCGAGCAGCCCGAGGGCGATCGAGTAGGTCCGGGTGTTGGAGGGCACGGACGTCCACACCACGTTGCCCGCGAAGACACGTTCCGCGCTCACCCGCGCCGGCGCGTTGGTCGCGACGCCGGTCACCTGGTACGTCGTGGTCCCCGCCGCGACCTGCACGGTGGTGGGGGTGGCGGGCGGGCCGTAGGTGAACTGGTACCGGGTCGCGCTCGCGACCGCCGTCCAGTTGAAGGTGACCGAGACGAGGCCGAGCGCTCCGCACGAGAGGGTGGGCGCGGGCACGGTCGTCGCGCCCACCGCCCCGCTCACCACGGTGCCGGTGTCGGTCCACGACGTGCCCGGGATGGTGGCGGCGAGCGCCAGCGAGACCGTGCCCGCCTGCCCCTGCGTGGCCGTCGGCGCCGTCGCCGAGAGCGCCACGGCGACGCACAGCGCGGCGGTGCCGCCCGCCGGGATCGTCGTCGAGGCACCGGCGCCGGCGCTGCACCCGGTGCCGGTGTCCGTGGCGCCGAACGACGCGCTGGTGGCGAACGCCGTCCCCAGGGTGCCGGTCCGCGTCGGCGTGGCGGTCACCGTCGTCGCCCGCGACCCGGCGTTGCGCACCGTGACGATCTCGGAGTCGCCGGAGCCGGGCACGGCGCCCGTGATCCCCAGAGCCGACGCCGTGACCGAGCCGCCCCGGCCCACCAGGCCGTTGCCCAGCCCGACGACCTGGACGTCGACCGTTCCCGCCGTGATCGGCGTGCCCGGCGCCGACGCCGTCCCGTCCGCCTGCCACCAGGCCCACGCGACCCCGCCGCCCGCGAGCGCCGCGACGAGCGCGACCACCAGGAAGAGGACGACCCTGCGCGCCGCCGGACGGCCGCGCGTGCGCTCAGCCACGACGCGCCTTCCGCGCGGCGCTCACCCAGCGCAGCAGCGCACCCAGCAGGACGGCCGCGGCCGCGGCCAGGAGCGGCACCGCCGGGGCCCCGCCGGTGCGCGGGAGGTCGCCGCCCCCCGGCGTCCCCTGCCCCGGGGCGCCCGGTCCCGGACCGCCCGGCGCCCCGTCGTCGCCGTCCACGCCGTCCCCCGCGCCCGCGAGGGTCACCACCACGTCGAGCGGCACCGACGCCCCCTGGGTCTCGTCGCCCGCCGACGCGGCCAGCGTCACCTCCAGCGCCACGGGGAGCACCTCGGACTCGGCGAGGGTCACCGGCGCGGGCCGGGCGGCGACGCTCCACGGGTCCCCCGCCGGGCGCACCCGCACGCGCAGGGCGTCGGCGAGCGCCGCGGCGGCCTCCCCTGCCGTCCCGTCGCCCAGCGCCACCGCCACCGCGCCCTGCGCGGCGCCGGGCCCGTCGTTGCGCACGAGCAGCACCGAGCGCCGCGTCTCCCCCGGCACCCATGCCGACGTCTCGAAGAGCGGCACCTCCAGGTCGCTCGACCAGGCGCGGCCGTCCACGCTCAGCGCGACGCCCCCGGCCGGCTCGCCCCCGTCGGCCGCGGCGGCCGCGGTCGAGGTCGCCCCTGCCGGCGCCAGGAGCGCCCCGGCTGCGAGGGCGGCCCCCAGCGCCCGCGCGACGGCCCGCCGGCGACCGCGACGGGGCCGGCCTGCGCCGCCGACCCGGGCCCGGCTCACCGGGCCTCCTCCCGGTCCCGTCCAGGGCCGGCGGGCGGCGTCGCGCCCGGCGCCCCGTCGGGCCCGGGCCACCAGGTCGCCAGGCCGTCGGACGACGCCGCGTCGGCGGAGCCGGCGCGTCCGACACGCCGGCTCCGCACCTCCTCCGCGACGAGCCACCCGGCGTAGCCGAGGAGTCCCAGCGCGGCCACCGTCGTGAGGGTCTGGCGCTGGTCGGGGGTCCCGAGGCCCATGACGCGCCCGAGCTGTGGCACGGCGTACCAGAGGACGCCGCGCACCTGGACGGCGCGGACGGGCTGCGGGTCGGCGACGTCGTTCGCGTCGCCCTGCGTGAGCAGCGTCCGTTCACCGTCGGCCGTCGTGCCCAGCCCCACGACGCGATGGGTCACGACCGTGGGGTCGCCCGAGCGCAGCTGGTAGGTGACCACCTGGCCCGTCCCGATCTCCTCGGGGTCGGCGGGCCGCACGACGACGAGCGTCCCGACGTCGAGCGCCGGGCGCATCGACCCCGTCGCCACCCCGTACGGGACGCCGCCGCCCAGGCGCGGCACGACGACGACCAGCAGCAGCGCGCCACCGGCGACGATCAGGACGACCCAGGCGACGACCCGACCCAGCACGCGTCGCGCGGCGCTGCCCGGGCGCGCGGCTGCCGCGTCCACGACCGGCTCAGGGGGTGGGGACGACGTGCGCCTGCGTGACCTGGACCGTGACGTCCTCGAGCGCGGCGGTCAGCGCCTGGGTGTCGTTCCCCGCGGCGCTGTCGAACGCCGCCTCGAGCGACACGACGAGCGAGTCCGACTCGCCCACCGGGACGGGGTCGGTCAGCGGCAGGGTCAGCGTCTCGCCGCCGAGCGTGGCCTCGGTGAGGCTCAGGTCCAGCGCGTCCGTCAGCGCGTTGGCCTCGCCCCACGTCGGCGAGGAGACGGTGATCTCGCCCAGCGCCAGGTGGTCGCCGGTGCCCCCGACCGTCAGGGTGCAGGTGGTGGTCACCGTGTCGCCCGGCACGATGCCGTCCGTCACGGGCCCGCCCCCGTCGAGGGTCCACTCCCCGCAGGCTCCGTCGGTCATCGTGAGGGTTCCCGCGGACACGTCCGTGCCTGTCGAGGTCCCTTCGGCGGTCCAGTAGGCGATCGTCGTGGCGCCGCCGACCAGCAGGACGGCGGCACCCCCCACGGCGATCGCGGCCTTCGTCAGTCGGTTCACGTCGACGCCCCCTGTCGCTCCGTCGGCGCGTCCGCACGTCGGTGTGCGTGACGCGGCTCACGTCGACGGTAGCCAACGGATGCCCGGGGCGCGCGTCGACGGCGCCTCGGTCAGCGGGACGACGTCCCGAGCTCCTCGGGGTCGGCGGGCTCGTCGTCGTACTGCGTGCCGAGGTGGCGCACGGTGCCGTCCCACCCGCGGACGAGGGCATCGACGACGTCCGGCAGGACGGTCGGGAACACCTCGCGCGTCTCGGCCCGCAGCTCTGCGACGGTCAGCCAGCGCATCTCGTCGAGCACGTCCCGCTCCTCGGGGGTCCACCCGGCGTCCGTAGGCTCGTGGCCGCCGTCCACGCGGGCGAGGAAGAAGACCTCCTGCTGCCGGCACGTCTCCGCGAAGAAGTGGAAGAACGCGTCGCGGGTCAGGACGGGGCCCACGAGGTCGTCGGGCGCGAGCACGAGTCCCGCCTCCTCGCGCAGCTCGCGCAGCGCGGCGTCGACCTCGCTCTCGCCGGCGTCGATGCCGCCGCCGACGGTGAACCACCACGACCGCTCGGGCTGGTCGGCGTCGTGCCCGCGCACCAGGAGCACCCGGTCCGCGTCGTCGAGCACGATGATGCGCGCGGCGCGCCGTTGGCGCAGCCCGTCAGACCCGACCGCCCAGTCGTCCCCGAGGGCGGGGGTCACCAGCCCCGCTCCGCCAGGCGCACGGGCGCCGGCTCGGCCTCGACGACGATGCCGTGGTTCACAACTGACGGGGAACGTGCATCCATGGTGCCCATGGTAGCCACGAGCACGACCTCGACGACTCGATCCCCGTGCTCCTGTGGCTCGCCGGAACCCTCGCCTGCCGAGCCCTCGACGTGTCCGGCACGGAGCCTCTCGACGCGTCCAACGGTCACCTCGACGAACGGGATCAGGGCAACCCGCTCACCGGCGAGGGTTCACTCGCTTGGTCGGGAGGGCGGTGAGTGGATCCTCCGGCCACGGATGGCGAGGGTAGCGGGCTCGCAGGTCGGCTCGGACCCGGGGATAGACCTGCCTCCAGAAGGAGGCGAGATCGCTCGTGATCGCGACCGGACGTCGTGCGGGCGACAGCAGGTGCAGGACGACCGGGACACGACCGTCCGCCACGGCCGGAGTCACGGTCCAGCCGAAGACCTCCTGCAGCTTCACTGCGAGGACCGGCGGCTCGACACCGTCGTACGCGAGTCGGACCTCGGAGCCCGACGGGACCTGGAGCCGTTCCGGTGCCAGTTCACCGAACCGGGCTGCCGTGGGCCAAGGCAGGAGTCGCCGGAGCGCCGATGCCACGTCGATGCGGGCAAGATCGCGCGTGCCGCGCACCGAGGCGAGCTCGGTACCCAGCCATCCGTCGAGATCGGCCAGCAGCGCCTCGTCGTCGATCGCAGGCCACGGGGCCCCGAGGTGGGCGTGACAGAACGCGAGCCGCTCCCGCAGGGCGAGTGCTGCCTCTGACCAGCGCAGCACGGACAGTCCGCTGCGCCGGACACCGTCGCGGACGGCCGCTTGGAGGAGCAGCCGGTCGGGGTTCACCAGCGGGACGTCGCCCAGCACTATCGCGCCGAGCGCCTCGACACGCCGCGTCACGATCCGGCCGTCGTCCCAGCGGATCTGGTCGGTGGTCGACACGAGGTCGCCTGCGATGTCTCGCGCGGTCCGCTCATCGATCGGCGCCGCGGCACGGATCCTGGCGTCGGCGCGACCGGGAGCCCGGTCAGCGACCGCGATCGCCAGCCAGGTCGAGTTCCGCAACGGCGACTGCAGATCCAGCGCGGCACCCGTACCACCCGACATCTGGTACGTCGCCGAGTCGGTCCCTCGGGCCCGCGCGATCCGATCCGGGTACGCCAGCCCCGCCACGATCCCCACCGCGAGATCGTCCGGTACTCCGTACGCCCCCCGCCCACCCGACGGGTCGCCGGTCGTCGTTCCTCGGCCGAGGCGCTTCGTCTCTTCTCGCCAGCGGGCCGTCGCGCCGCGGTCCTCACCACGGCGGAGGGCTCGCAGGCGGGCCGGCAGATCATCGCCGACGTTGCGGCCCACGTCGTCCGAGAGCATCGCGACGATCTCGCGTGCCCGGTCGGCGCCGACCCGCGGGGCCCCGTCCAGCAGCGCACGCGCCAGGCGAGGATGCGCCCCGATCGCCCTCATCCGCCGGCCCCGCTCGGTGATCCGGCCGCCGTCGTCCAGGGCGTCGATGCGGCGCAGCAGCTCGGTGGCCGCGGTCATCGCCGGCGCCGGCGGCGCCTCGAGCAACGTCAGACCGGCACCAGCAGGGGCACCCCACGCCGCGAGGTCGAGGGCGAAGGCTGCCAGGTCGGCGATCGCGATCTCCGGCGCCGCATGATCGTCGAGACGCGCGTGGTCGGTGGCGGACCAGCACCGGTAGACCCGGCCGGGCGCCTCTCGCCCGGCGCGACCTGCTCGTTGGTCGGCCGACGATCTCGAGACCCGGCAGGTGACCAACGTCCCGAGACCACGGGACTGATCGGTCCGCGGCTCCCGGGCAAGACCCGCGTCGACCACGACCCTGACCCCGGGCACGGTCAGCGAGCTCTCCGCCACCGACGTCGTCACCACGATCCGACGAACGGCGGACGGCGCCAACGCGCGCTCCTGTTCGGCCCTCGACTGGCGACCGAACAACGGCAGGACATTCTGACCGGCCAACCGGCGAGTCATGCCGTTGATCTCGGCCTCCCCCGGGACGAAGACGAGGATGTCGCCGTCGTTCTCCGTCAGTGCGCGCCGGACGACGGTCGCGACATGATCCAGCAGGCGCGGGTCGACGCGACCACCGGGAAGCAGCGGCGTGGGCAACGGTGGTGGAGCCCACTCGGTCGTCACGTCGAACAGCGCGGCAGACGCCGTGATCACGGGTGCGGGTACGTCCGCGCCGAGTGCGCGGCTCAGCCTGACCGTGTCCGCCGTGGCCGAGGTCGCGACGATGGCCAGGTCGTCCCGAAGATTCGCCCGGATGTCGACGCAGAGCGCGAGCAGCAGATCGGCATCCAGGTGCCGCTCGTGGCACTCGTCGATCACGATCGCCGTGACACCTGGCAGCTCCGGGTCCTGCTGCAGCCGTCGCACGAGGAGCCCCGTCGTCACCACCTCGACGCGGAGTCCCTTGCCGCCGGTGCGCTCACCTCGCATCGCGTAGCCGATCCGCTGTCCGAGCGGCTCGCCTGCCAACATCGCCAGCCGGGTCGCAGCCGCGCGGGTAGCCATCCGTCGCGGCTCGGCGACGATGATCGTGCCCCCGAGCGCGTCGCCCAGAGCAAGCGGCAACAAGGAGGTCTTCCCTGACCCTGGCGGCGCGACCAGCACCGCGGCGCCGCGCGACCGCACCGCATCGACGGTGGCAGGCAGGACCGCCCGGACAGGCAGATCCGCGCCTGGCACCGACGGTTCAGGCAGCAGCACGCCTCGCCTTCGGTCTACCAGCCGCGCTCGGCCAACCGCACAGGCGCCGGCTCGGCCTCGACGTTGATGCCGACCATGGCCTCGCCCAGACCGCGGGAGACCTTGGCGACGACGTCGGGGTCGTCGTGGAACGTGGTGGCCTGCACGATCGCCTTGGCACGCGCGACGGGGTCGCCCGACTTGAAGATGCCGGAACCCACGAAGACGCCCTCGGCGCCCAGCTGCATCATCATGGCCGCGTCCGCCGGGGTGGCGATCCCGCCCGCGGTGAACAGCACGACAGGCAGCTTCCCGGCTCGCGCCACCTCGGCGACCAGCTCGTACGGGGCCTGCAGCTCCTTGGCGGCGACGAACAGCTCGTCCTCCGGGAGCGACGTCAGCCGGCGGATCTGGCCGCGGATCTGGCGCATGTGCGTGGTCGCGTTCGAGACGTCGCCGGTGCCGGCCTCGCCCTTCGAGCGGATCATCGCGGCGCCCTCGGTGATGCGGCGCAGCGCCTCACCGAGGTTGGTCGCCCCGCACACGAACGGCACGGTGAACTGCCACTTGTCGATGTGGTTGGCGTAGTCGGCGGGGGTCAGCACCTCCGACTCGTCGATGTAGTCGACGCCCAGGGACTGCAGCACCTGCGCCTCGACGAAGTGCCCGATGCGCGCCTTCGCCATCACGGGGATCGAGACGGCGTCGATGATGCCGTCGATCATGTCGGGGTCGCTCATGCGGGCGACGCCGCCCTGCGAGCGGATGTCGGCCGGCACCCGTTCCAGGGCCATGACGGCGACGGCGCCGGCGTCCTCGGCGATCTTCGCCTGCTCGGGGGTGACGACGTCCATGATGACGCCGCCCTTGAGCATCTCGGCCATGCCGCGCTTGACGCGGGCCGTGCCCACCTCGCCCGCGGGGATCTGGCCGTCAGTGCCGATGGTCTCGCTCAACTCAGGCCTCGCTCGTGTCGAAGTCGGCGACGTGACCGCTGTCACGCCGGTTCCATCCTAGTTCCGCCGCTCAGGAGCCGGTGAGCCCCTCCGGCATCTGATCGTCCAGCTCGACGGTCCGGGGCAGCGCCGCGTGCCCGCTCAGGCGCAGCAGCCGCACGTACCACGTGCGCCGGGCCCGTCGGGCCTGGGCTACGGCCTCGTTGTGGAACCGGCGCGCGAGCTGCGCCCGGTACCAGGCCGCCGCGAGCTGGCCGACGAGTTCCTCGCCGACGGGCGTCGCACGCAGCTCCCGCACGGACTCCCCGTCGCCGAGCGCCGAGCGGAGCGTCGACGACAGCTCGCTCTCCGCAGGCTCGCGCCCCGCGCCCAAGCCGTCGAGGGCGAGCTCGCCGCCCGGCGGGGCGGACTTCGCGACGTCGTCGACGACGGCGAACGCGGCGTCGGCGACGAGCACCGCGCCGGCCGGGTCGAGCAGGCCGGAGGACGCCAGGTCGATCGCCGCGCCCGCGCGCCGCGTGAGCTGGGCCTGCAGCGCGACGCGCGAGGCGACGACCTTGCGGTGCAGGCGGTCGAGGCGCGACGCCGAGATCCACGCGAGCCACACCACCACCGCCGCGACGACGAGGACGACGAGCGCGAGCTCCGACCAGCTCATGCGTCCTCACCGCCCGCCGCCCAGCGGGTGCGCAGCCAGCCGACGGCGCTCTCCGACCGCGACGGGGCGACCGGCGAGCCGAGCGCCTCCCCCGCGGCGACCGCCATCTCGTAGACCGCGAGCACCTGCTCCGTCACCGCCGACCAGTCGAAGCGGCGCACGAAGGCTGTGGCCCGCATGCGCCGGACCGCCGTGTCCGCCGGGTCGTCGAGCGCCTCGAGGATCGCGCGGGCCAGGTCCTCCGGCTCGCCCGTGCGGAACAGCCGGCCCGCGGCGCCGTCGTCGAGCACGCGGCGGAACGCGCCGAGGTCGCTGGCGACGACCGCGGTGCCCGCGCTCATCGCCTCGACGAGCACGATGCCGAAGCTCTCGCCGCCCGTCTGGGGCGCGACGTAGAGGTCCGCCGACGCGAGCAGCGAGGCCTTGTCCTCGTCGCTCACGCCGCCGAGGAACTCGAACGACCCGGCGTGGGGCCCGAGCGCCTCGATCGCGGCGTCCCGGCCGTCGTCCCCCTTGCCGGCGACGAGGAACCGCGCCCCGGGGAGCCGCTCCAGCACGCGCGGCGCCGCGGCGGCGAGCACCTCCAGGCCCTTGCGCGGCTCGTCGAGGCGGCCGAGGAAGGCGATCGTGGGCGCCGTGGTCGTGCCGAGCCACCGGTCGGCCGGCTCGGCCGCGGCGAACGTGTCGACGTACACCCCGTTCGGGATGACGACGGCGTCCCCGCCGACGTGGTCGACCAGCGTGCGGCGCGCGTCCTCCGACACGGCGATGCGGGCGGCGATCTTCTCGAGCGACTGCCGCAGCAGCGGGAACGCGACCTGCAGAGCCCGGGACCGCTCCTGCGAGGTGTGGAACGTGGCGACCACGGGCCCCTCGGCCACCCACAGCGCGAGCATGGACAGGCTGGGCACCATCGGCTCGTGCAGGTGCACGACGTCGAACCGGCCCGCCTCGATCCAGCGCCGCACCCGGGACGCGGCGCGCGGCCCGAACGTCAGCCGCGCGACGGAGCCGTTGTAGCGCACGGGGATGGCGCGGCCGGCGGGGGTGACCACCTGCGGCACCGGGGTGTCGTCGTCGGCGGGGGCCAGCACGGACACCTCGTGCCCGGCGCGCTGCAGCGCCTGGGCGAGGTCGCGCACGTGGAACTGCACCCCGCCGGGGGCGTCGAACGAGTACGGGCAGACGATCCCCACGCGCAGCGGTCGCGACGGCGCGGTGACGTGCGCGGCGCTCATCCCTCGCCCGCCCGGGCCTGGGTGCGGGCGTACCGCTCGGCGTCGAGGTCGTCGACGAACACGCGCTGCAGCATGTGCCAGTCCTCCGTGGACTCCTGCAGCGTGCGGGCGACCGCGTCCACCCAGCCCTGGGTCATCCGCGCCACCCGGTCCTGGCGGCGCAGGCCCGACTCGTCGGGCACGGGGACCGGCGGGTAGAACCGGATCACGATCCCCCATGGCGTGCCGGCGGCGCGCCGACCCTGGCCCGTGAGCCGCTCATAGGCGATCCCGACGGGGACGAGCGGGACCTTGGCGGCCAGCGCCAGGGCGGCGGGGCCGGCGGCCACACGGGCGCGGTGGCCGCACAGGTCCACCTCGACGCCGGTCGAGGCGAGGTCGCGGTCGGCGAGCAGCGGGATGAGAAGGCCACCCCGCGTGGCGCCGCGCACCAGGTTGCGGAAGACGTCGAGGTCGCCGAGCGGCAGGACGTCGATGCCGAGGGAGCGGCGGAACTCGACGAACTCGACGAACAGCTCCTCGGGCTTGAGCCGCTCGGCCACGGTGAGGACCGGCGCGATGTGCGGCGTCGCGTAGGCGCCGGCGAGGTCCCAGTTCCCCAGGTGCGCGAGCGCGAGCGAGACGCTCTGCCCCTCGCCCACCGGGCCGGCGATGTTCTCGTAGCCGTCCACGCGCACCCGTGCGGCGATCTGCTCCGGCGTCGCACCCTGGAGGGTGAACGCCTCGCGGAAGTAGCGCATGTAGGACCGCATCCCCGCCCGGGTGAGGCGGCGCAGCTCGGGCGTGTCGAGGTCCGGCCGCACGCGGGCGTAGTTCGCCTCCAGCCGGCGCACCCCCTCGGTGCGCCGCAGCCAGGTGACGTCGGCGACGACCGTGAACGCCGCCCGCAGCACCGGCTCCGGGATCTTCGGCGCGTGGCGCCACGCGAACGTGTACAGGCGGGCGGCGTCGATCCGCATCAGGCCTCCGGGTCGGTGCTGTCGGGACGGGGATCGGCGGCGCCGGCCGGGGTCGGGGCCAGCTGCCTCCGCACCGTGGCGATCCGCTGCACCACGGTGACGAGGCTCGCGACGGCGAGCAGGCTGAGCGCCACCTCGGTCACGACGATCGGGAGCCCGACCTGTGTGAACGCGACCGCCACGAGCGCCACCACCAGGCGGTCGGTGCGCTCGGCGATCCCGACCGCGGCCGTGGCGCCCACGCTCTCGGCCCGCGCCCGCGCGTACGGCACCACGGAGCCGAGCACGAGGCAGGCCAGCGACGCCACGATCCCCCACGTCGCGTGGGGCAGGTCGGGGTGCAGCACGAACCAGAGCGTGATGCCGGCGAACACGGCGCCGTCGGACAGCCGGTCGAGCGTGGAGTCGAGGAAGGCGCCCCACGGACCGGTGCGGCCGGACAGGCGGGCCATGACGCCGTCGAGCGAGTCGGCCAGGGCGAACAGGCCGATGAGGACGCCGCCGAGCAACACGTTCCCCGTCGGGAGCAGCGTGAGCGCGAGCGCGCACACGATCACGGTGCCGGTGATCGTCACGGCGTCGGGCGAGACCCCCAGGCGGATCAGCAACCGGGCGGGCGGGGCGAACAGCCGCTGCATCGTCGCCCGCAGGCCCCCGAGCATCAGCGGCCTCCGTCCGGCGCGCCACCCGGCCAGGCGGCGGCCAGCCGGGCGCGGGTGTCGGCGAGCAGCTCGGGCAGCGCCTTGGTCTGCCCGACGACGGGCAGGAAGTTCGCGTCCCCGAGCCAGCGGGGCACCACGTGCTGGTGCAGGTGCGCCGCGATGCCCGCCCCCGCGACCTCCCCCTGGTTCATGCCGATGTTGTACCCCGCCGGCGCGTACACCGCGCCCAGCGTGCGCACCGCCGTCTGCGTCATCGCCGCGAGCTCGGCCGTCTCGGAGGCCGTCAGGTCGACGTAGTCCGACACGTGCCGGTAGGGCACCACCATGAGGTGGCCCGAGTTGTACGGGTACAGGTTCAGCACCGCGAAGCACTCGGCCCCGCGGGCGACGACGAGGCCCTCCTCGTCGTCGCCCGCGGGGATGCGGCAGAACGGGCACTGCGCCACCGAGCCGTCGACGGGCTTGTCCTGGCCGCCGATGTAGACCATGCGGTGCGGCGTCCACAGGCGCTGCAGGCCGTCCTCGGGCGGGCCGAAGTCGCCGGCCGGCACCGTCGTCGGGTTCTGGTCCGTCATGCGCGGTCCCCGATCAGACCTGGGCGCGGTCGCGCACCGCCGCCACGATGCGCTCGATCGCGTCGGCCACCGGCACCCCGTTCTCCTGGGTGCCGTCGCGGAACCGGAACGACACGGCGCCCGCCTCGACGTCCTCGCCGCCCGCGATGAGCACGAACGGCACCTTCTCCTTGGAGGCGTTGCGGATCTTCTTACCGAACCGGTCGTCGGACAGGTCGACCTCGGCGCGGATCCCGCGGGCCGTGAGCTGGGCGACGACGTCCTTGAGGTAGCCGTCGAAAGCCTCGGCGACGGGCACGGCGAGCACCTGGACAGGTGCGAGCCAGGCCGGGAAGAGGCCCGCGTAGTGCTCGATGAGCACGCCCATGAACCGCTCGATCGAGCCGAACTTGGCCGAGTGGATCATCACCGGCTGCTGCTTGCTGCCGTCGGCCGCGGTGTACTCCAGGCCGAAGCCCTTGGGCTGGTTGAAGTCGTACTGCACCGTGCCCATCTGCCAGGTGCGGCCGATCGCGTCCTTCGCCTGGACCGAGATCTTGGGGCCGTAGAACGCGGCACCGCCCGGGTCGGCGACCAGCTCGAGGCCCGAGGAGAGAGCGACCTCCTCGAGCACCGCGGTGGCCTTGACCCAGTCCTCGTCGGTCCCGACGAACTTGTCCTGCTTCTTGTCGTCCCGCGTCGACAGCTCCAGGTAGAAGTCGTCGAGGCCGAAGTCGCGCAGCACCGACAGCATGAAGTCCAGCAGGTGCTTGACCTCGGCGGGCGCCTGCTCCGGCGTGACGTAGGAGTGGGAGTCGTCCTGGGTGAGGCCGCGCACGCGCGTCAGCCCCTGGACCACACCGGACTTCTCGTACCGGTACACGGACCCGAACTCGAAGAGGCGGATGGGCAGCTCACGGTAGGAGCGCCCCCGGCTGGAGAAGATCAGGTTGTGCATCGGGCAGTTCATCGCCTTGAGGCGGTAGCGCCCGTGGTCGCCGACGTCCTCGAGGTCGAGCGCCGGGAACATCGTGTCGCCGTAGTACGGCAGGTGGCCCGACGTGTAGAAGAGCTCTTCCTTGGTGATGTGCGGCGTGCCGACGTAGGAGAAGCCCTCCTCGATGTGGCGCTGGCGGACGTAGTCCTCCATCACCCGCTTGATCACCCCGCCCTTGGGGTGGAACAGCGGCAGGCCCGAGCCGACCTCGTCGTGGAACGAGAACAGGTCCATCTCGGCCCCGATGCGGCGGTGGTCGCGGCGCTCGGCCTCGGCCAGGCGCTCGAGGTACGCCTTGAGCTCGTCCTTGCTGGGCCAGGCGGTGCCGTAGACGCGCTGCAGCATCGGGTTCTTCTCGCTGCCGCGCCAGTACGCGGCGGCGTTGCGCATGAGCTGCACCCCGTTGCCGATGAGCTTGGTCGAGGGCAGGTGCGGGCCGCGGCACAGGTCCTTCCAGACCACGGTCTCGCTCTCGCGCCCGGCACCCCGGACGTTGTCGTAGATGGTCAGCTCGCCGGCGCCGACCTCGACCGAGGAGCCGTCGTCGTCGGACGAGCCGCCCTTGAGCCCGATGAGCTCCAGCTTGTAGGGCTCGTCGGCGAGCTCGGCACGGGCCTCGTCCTCCGTCACGACGCGGCGGCGGAAGGTCTGCCCCTCCCGGATGATGCGCGCCATCGCCTTGTCGAGGGTCTTGAGGTCCTCCGGCGTGAACGGGGTCTCGACGTCGAAGTCGTAGTAGAACCCGTCGGTGACCGGCGGGCCGATGCCGAGCTTCGCGTCCGGGTTGACCTGCTGCACGGCCTGGGCGAGCACGTGCGCGGCGCTGTGGCGCAGCACGGCGAGGCCGTCGGGCGAGCCGATCGTCACCGGCTCGACGACGGTGCCGGGCTCGAGGTCGCGCGCGAGGTCGAGCAGCGCGCCGTCGACGCGCATCACGACGACGTCGCGCCGGTCCGCGAACAGCTCCGTGCCCGTCGTCGGCGTCTGCACCGTGACCGCGTCCTGCGCGAGGTTCTGCGCGTCATCGTGGATCGGTGGCATCGGCGGGGCGACGTCGGACACGGGGGTGCTCCTTGCTGGTCGGTGGCTGTCGCGCGGGCGCGGCAGCGGTCGGGCGACGACCGGCCGGGGCGCGGGGCGTCCGGGCGCGGTCGAGGGGCGCCACCCTCGGGCAGCGCCCCTCAATCGTACTCATCCGGGCCGGTCGCGACGACGAGGCTCTCCGCCCCGCCCGCGACCCGCCGGGTCAGTTGCGCTTCTTGGCCTCCTCGGCCGCCTTGTCGACGTAGCCGTCCACGGTGTCCGGCGTCGCCTTCTTGACCTGGTCCGCGGCCTTGTCGATGTTCTCGTCGGTCGCGAGGTCCTTGATCGTGTCCTTGGCCTTGTCGAACAGGCCCCCCAGGCCCGAGCTCTCGCCCATGCTGCTCCCCCTTCGACGGGTGGCCGGTCCCCCGACCCGGTGTCGGCCCGACCGTCGTCCAGGTCATCACGACCTCGGCCCGTCCGCGAGCGGAGCTCCGCGCGCCCGCCCCGGCGGCCGCCGCCAGGGCCCGTCCGCCGGTACCCCGGTCCACCCCTCGACGCCTTGTGAAGCACTTCACTAGCACCGTCCATGCTGGTGGGGCGCTGTGGTCTTACCATAGAGACGGCACCGAGACCCGGAGCCATCCAGACCGGCCGCGCACCCCGCGACCCGGACCCCGGAGGGGACCATGACCACCACCCGCACCCACCAGCGACCGGTTCGCGTCGCCGGCCTCGTCGCGCTGATCGCCGGCATCCTGATGATCGGTGCCGGGGCCGCCACCTGGGCCACCGTGAGCACCCAGCTCGCCGCCCAGGACATCACCGTCTCCGAGGACGCCGCGTTCCTCGGCGGGGCCACCGTCGACGGGCCCCTCACCGCGTACGCGCAGGCCCAGGTCATCGACAAGCACGCGCTCGAGGCCACCGGCGGCCAGACCTACGCCCAGCTCGAGCAGGACGACCCGCTGCGCGCCACCGCGATGAACGCCTCGTTCCTGCGGGCCTCGCTGTTCACGTCGGTCGTCGCCTACGGCGTGAGCGCCCTGGTCATGGGCCTCGGGGTCCTGTTCGGCCTCATGGGCTGGTCGCTCCGCCGCCTCGCCGCCGAGCCCGCCGTCGCCACCGCGACCGTGCCCGCCGCCGCCCCGGCCCGCGGCCGGCTGAACCCGGCGGTCTGACCCGCCCCGCGGGCTCGCCCGCACGCACCGCCGCACGGCCCGCCCCCGGGAACCCCGGGGGCGGGCCGTCCCGCGTCCGACGGGCCGCCAGGAAGACGGGCCACCATGGACTCGTGCCCTCCGTCCCGCCGCCCGACTCCCCCGACTACCCGGCCGCCGCGCGCGCCGCCGCCACGATGGCCGGGCTCGACGCGCACCTGGTCGAGTGCCGCGCCTGCCCGCGGCTGGTCGCCTGGCGCGAGGACGTGGCCCGCGAGCGTCGCGCGGCCTTCCGCGACGAGCAGTACTGGGGGCGCCCCGTGCCCGGGTTCGGGGACCCGGCCGCGCCCGTCGTCGTGGTCGGCCTCGCCCCGGCCGCGCACGGCGCCAACCGCACCGGCCGCATGTTCACCGGGGACCGCAGCGGCGACTTCCTCTTCGCGGCCATGCACCGCACGGGCTTCGCGAACCAGCCCACGTCGGTCGCCGCCGACGACGGGCTCGAGCTGCGCGGGATCCGGGTGACCGCGCCGGTGCGGTGCGCGCCCCCGGCCAACCGGCCGACGCCCGACGAGCGGCGCCGGTGCGCGCCCTACCTGGCCCGCGAGCTCGAGCTCGTGGGCTCCGGGGTGCGGGTGGCCGTCGCCCTCGGCCAGATCGGCTGGCAGGCGCTGCTCACGACCCTCGCCGAGCAGGGCTGGGACGTGCCGCGCCCGCGACCGCGGTTCGGGCACGGCGCCGAGGTGACCCTCGCCCGGACCGGACCGCGCGACGAGGACGGCGGCGGCGCGCCCCGCCTCACCGTGCTCGGCTGCTTCCACGTCTCGCAGCAGAACACGTTCACGGGGCGCCTCACGCCCGCCATGCTCGACGCCGTCCTGCGGCGCGCTCGCGACCTCGCGGGAGCCTGAGCGTGCCCGGACGGAAATGAGTGACCCGCGGCGTGGCGCTCGCGGCTAGGGTCGCCCGGTGACCGTGACCATCCTCACCGGCCCCCCTGGCGCCGGAAAGTCCACCGTGGCAGCCCTCCTCACCCTCGAGGCCGCCCGGCCGACGGTGAACCTCACCACCGACGTCTTCTACCGGTCCATCGCGACCGGGTTCGTGCCGCCGTACCTCGCCGGGTCGCAGCGGCAGAACGAGGTCGTCGCCGACGCGATCGTGGGCGCCGCGAGCGCGTACGCCCGGGGCGGTTACGACGTCGTGCTGGACGGCGTCGTCGGCCCGTGGTTCCTGCCCGCGTTCCGGGCCGCCGGCACGCGGGAGGGCTGGGACCTCGCGTACGTCGTGCTGCGCCCCGACCTCGACGCGACGCTCGCGCGCGCCACCGGCCGCGCCGACGCCGAGCTGCGCGAACCGGCCGCGGTGCGCAGCATGCACGCCGCGTTCGGGGACCTTGGCGACCTCGAGGCGCACGCCCGCGACACCACCACCGAGGAGCCGGCGGACACGGCCGCCGCCGTCCGCGCCGCCCTCGACGGGGGCGCGTTCCGGCTCCCCGCGCCGGCGCCGACGGCGCCCGAGGACCGCCGCGTCGACCCGCTGCTGCGCACGGACGAGGTCACGACGCTCCGGGCCTTCCTCGACTACCACCGCGACACGCTGCGCTGGAAGACGGCGGGCCTCACGGCCGAGCAGCTGCGCACCCCGCACCCGCCGAGCTCCCTGACGCTCGGCGGCCTGGTCAAGCACCTCGCATATGTCGAGTCGCACTGGTTCTCCGCGATGCTCCGCGGCGACACGGTGGTGGCGCCGTTCGACACGGCGGACTGGGACGCCGACCCGGACTGGGAGTTCCACTCCGCGGCCGACGACTCCCCCGAGGAGCTGCGGCGGATCCTCGACGCCGCGGTGGCCGACTCCGACCGGCGCATCGACGCGGCACTCGCGGCCGGCGGGCTGGACGGCACGTCCGTCCGCGAGTCGCGCCGCCCGGGCGAGGGCGCGTTCAGCCTGCGGTGGATCCTCGTGCACATGATCGAGGAGTACGCCCGGCACAACGGCCACGCGGACCTGCTGCGCGAGGCCGTGGACGGCGTGACCGGCGAGTGACCTCCGCCGTCAGGCGCCGTCCTCCGCGCGGGTCTGCGCGGCCCGCTCCCGCGCCTCGCGACGGGGGCGTAGCAGGTACTGCTCGGTGACGTAGCCCACGACGACCGCCAGCAGCACGATCGGGGCCATCGCCTGTGCCGACGACCCGAGGAGCATGACCACCAGGACGGCCGAGGACACCGGGAACGGGAGGGTCGACGCCGTCGCCGCGGCCATCCCGGCGGCGAGCGCCGGGACCGCGCCGTAGCCGGGCAGGCCCGCGACGGCCACCCCGGCCGCCGCGCCGAGGAGGACGGCGGGGAAGATGGGGCCGCCGCGGAGCGTACCGAGCGACACGGCGTACGCGACCCCCTTGAACGCCAGCAGCGCGACCAGCGCCCCGGTCCCCCACGCCGCCGGGTCGGACGCCAGCGTGGGGAGCAGCGCCTGCCCCGAGAGGGCCACCTCCTCCGGCGACCGGCCGGTGACCAGCGCGTAGGCCGAGGCGCACACGCCGGCGACGAGCGCCCCGGTCACCGCCCACCGGAACGGGCGCGGGGCCGCGACGCGCGCGACCGCGGCGCCCAGCCGGTGCACGAGCCGCACCCCGACGGCGATGAGCACCGCCACGGGCAGCGTCCAGAGCACGTCGGCGAGGTCGGGCCGCGCCGGGCCGTCGATGCCCGGCAGCGCGAGCGACGCGATCTCGAGCCCGGTCCAGCTCCCCATGCCGGTGAACACGAGGGCGCCGACGCCCGAGGTCAGGAGGCTCGGGAGCACCACGCGGGTGAGCTTCGACCCGGAGAGACCGCCCAGCGCGGCGGCCTCGACGACGAAGACGCCACCGACGAGCGGGCTGCCGAAGATCGCCGACAGGGCGGCGGCCGACCCCGCGACGGAGAGCACCTGACGCGCCGGGTCGCCGAACGACGCGTCCCACGGCCGCACCAGGATGAGCGCGAGGGCGGCGCCGATGGCGAGCAGGGGTGCCTCGGGCCCGAGGACGACGCCGAGGGGCAGCCCGGCGAGCGCGGCCAGCAGGACGCCCGGCACCTGCACCGCGGGGACCGGCCCCATGCTCAGCCCGTTGACGGGCACGTGGCCGCCGTGGCCCGGGAGGTACCGGATGGCGAACCCGACGATGACGCCGGCGACGGCCAGCCACGGGAGCGGCCACCACCAGGGCGGGGCGTCCAGGCCCCACGCCGCCGGCAGGTCCTCCCACACCAGGTGCGTCATCCCGTGCAGGAGGGCGAGGAACGCGAAGGCCGCCAGCGAGACGGGGATCCCGATCAGGGCGGAGATGGCGAGCAGCCGGCCGTAGGGCCGCCAGTCGATGGGGTCCTGCGCCGGTGCGGCCGTCACGGTTGCTCCCTCGTCCAGTGATGTCGTACGGGCTCGATGCCGGCGTCGCAGCGCGGGTCACGGCCGGGGACGACGGCGGGCGTTCGGGCCACGCGCGCCGCCCCCGGCCGTCCGGGTCCGGCGCTCAGCCGAGCAGCTTGGCCTTGGCAGCGGCGAACTCGGCGTCCGACAGGACGCCCGCCGACCTGAGGTCGCCCAGCTGCTTGAGCTGGGCGATGAGGTCGTCCTGGGCGGGGGCCGCCGCCACCTGCGCCTGCTGCTGGGCCTGCAGCTGCGCCTGTTGCTGCGCGTACGCCTGCTGCTGCGCGAGCTGCGCCTGCTGCTCCTGCTGGGCGTTGTACTGGTCGGCGGCGTAGCGCTGCTCGTCGCGCGACTGCGCGCGCCGGTTCATCGCCCGGCTGGTCGCGGTCGCGGTGCCGGTGATGACGGCCGTGCGGGCCATCGTGCCGATCAGGCCGGGGCGGCCCATCCGTCGCATGGGGGGCATCTCAGTTCTCCTTCTCGATCTCTTCGACGAGCGCCTCGATAGCCGCCGGCGGCACGCGGGTCCAGTCGAGGACGCTCCCGCCGGCGCCGCGCACGGCTCCGGCGAGGCCGCGCGCCCACGTGTGCTCGAACACGAGCATCCCGACGGCCGCGCCCGGTGCGAGCTCCTCCGAGACGTCGTCGACGTCGTCGGCCGCGAGCAGGCCGGCGGGCTCGCCGACGATGCGGGCGAGCTCCTCGTCGCCGCCCTCGGTCGCCTCGAGCCACTCGACCGTCCCGTCCTCGTCCTTGCGGATGAGCAGGGCGTCGAGCACGTCGATCGTCCCGGCGTCGACGAGCCTGCCCAGCTCGGCGATGATCTCGCCCTTGAACTCGCTGCGCGGGAACTCGATGAGCACGAGCTCCACGGGTCCTGTGGATCGCATGTCCTGCCTCTCGGTCGTCGTCCGGTACGGCGGGACGCCGTGGGGCTCCCTCTCGCGCCCGCCATGCGGCACACTCTGGCACCGCACCACGCAGTCCGCATGCCGGGCGCCGCACCTCGCGCGTCCCCGTCCCCGGGGAGCGAAACGGCAGGTCATCCGCCACGATGAGCGATGACCGGAGGACGGGCGACGGAGGGCGGGCGATGACGGCAGCCGACGAGGGCGGGCGGCGCGGGACGGCGACCGCGGAGCGCCGGGCGCACGACGAGGACGGGACCCCGGGGACGGTGAGCCGACGCGTCGAGCTCGTCGCGACGGTGCTGCTCGCCCTCGCGACCGTCGTGACGGCGTGGTCGGCGTTCCAGAGCACCAAGTGGTCGGGGGTGCAGGCGAACAGCTACGCCGCCGCGGGCGCCGCGCGCGCCGAGTCCACGCGCGCCTCCACGGAGGCGGGCCAGCTCATGACGATGGACGTCACGGCGTTCGCGTCCTGGATCGACGCCGTGGCCGCCGAGCAGCGGGCCGGCAAGGACTCGGGGCTCGGCGGCGACGGCTCCTACGACCCGGTGGACGGCACCCAGTCCGAGTTCCTGTACACGCGGTTCCGACCGGAGATGGTCCCCGCGTTCGACGCGTGGCTCGCGACCGACCCGCTGCACGACGACGACGCCCCGCGCACCCCGTTCCTCATGCCGCAGTACGAGCTCGAGGCGCAGGTGCGCGCCGACGGCAGCCTGCAGGAGGCCGAGGACCTCTCGGCCACGGCACGGCGGGCCAACCAGAACGGTGACAACTACGTCCTGACGTCGATCCTGTTCGCGTCGGTCGCCCTCTTCGCTGCGCTCAGCACCAAGCTCGTGCACGGCACCGCCCGGCGCGGGCTGCTCGGCGTCGCGGCGGTGCTGTTCGTGGTCTCCACGGTGGTGGTGCTGGCGTTCCCCAAGCAGCTGTGACGAGCGCACCCGGCGCCCGTCGTCCTCACCGGCGAGGACGCGCCGCCCGGACGCTCGCGTCGACGGCCAGCGTCCAGCGCGCCCGGTCGACCATCGCGACGTCGAGGAACGTCCCGTCCGCCAGGACGACGGTCCCGGAGCCGGCCTGGGCGGCGTCGCCCACCGCCCGCACGACCTCCCGCGCGCGGGCGACCTCGTCCGCCGCGGGGGCGAAGGCGTCGCGGATGGTCGCGAGCTGCGCGGGATGGATCGCCGTCCGGCCGCAGAACCCGAGCGCGCGCCCGGCGTGGCACGAGGCGGCCAGCCCGTCGAGGTCGCGCAGCCGGGTGTACGCCGACATCGCAGGGGCGGGCAGCCCCGCGGCCCGGGCAGCCACGACGACCCGGGCGCGCGCCCAGGTCAGGGCGGCGTCGTCGTCGACCCGCAGGTCGGAGCGGAGGTCGGCCTCGCCCAGGCCGATCGACGCGACCTGCGCCGAGGCGCCGGCGAGCTCGAACGCCCGCTCGACGCCGAGGGCGGACTCCAGCAGCAGGTGCAGGCTCCGGCCGGGCAGCGCCGCAGCGAGCGCCCGCACCTCGGACGCGGACTCGACCTTCGGCACCCGGGCCGCGACCGGGGTCGGGAGGGCCGCCACGGCGGCCACGTCGGCGGCGTGCCACGGCGTGCCCGCGTGGTTGACCCGCACCTGCACCGCGGGACCGCCCTCCGCCCCCGGTCCCCGGGGCCTCAGGTCGCTCAGGAGTCCGGCGAGGTTCTCCCGGGCGGCGTCCTTCGCGGCGGGGGCGACGGCGTCCTCGAGGTCGACGAGCACGGCGTCCGCCCCCGAGGCCAGCGCCTTCGCGACGCGGTCGGGCCGGTCGGCCGGCACGTACAGGAGGGTGAGCGGCGGGGCGGCCGGGGCGTCGTGCGCGGGGCCCGTCCCCGCGCCGTCCGTCATACCGCCCCCTGTGAGCGCAGGGCGGCGACGCGCCCGGGCGCGAACCCGAGCTCGGCGAGCACGGCGTCGGTGTCCGCGCCGTGCGGGCGGCCCGTGTGGCGGATGACGCCGTCGTGGCCGGACAGCCGGAACAGCGGCCCCTGCATCAGCAGCGGGCCGAGCTCGGGGTCGTCGATCTCGTAGATCGTCCCGAGGGCGCGGAACTGCGGGTCGTCGACGATGTCGTGCGCGTCGTAGATCGGCGCCACGGCCGCCTGCGCCTCCTCGAACGCCGTCACGACCTCGTCGCGGGTACGCTCCGCGATCCAGCCGCCCACCGCGGCGTCGAGCTCGTCGGCGTGCTGCGCCCGGTCGACGCCGCGCGCGAACCAGGGCTCGTCGATCAGCTCGGGCCGGCCCACGAGGCGCATCACGCGCTCGGCGATGGACTGCGCCGAGGTCGACACCGCGACCCACTGGCCGTCGGCCGTGCGGTAGGTGTTGCGCGGCGCGTTGTTCGCCGACCGGTTGCCGGTGCGCGGCTGCACCGTGCGCAGCTGGTCCCAGCGGGTGATCTGCGGGCCGAGCATCGCGAGGATCGGTTCCACGATGGCGGTGTCCACCACCTGGCCGCGCCCGGTCGCCTCCCGGGTGGACAGCGCCACCATGACCGCGAACGCCGTCGCCAGCGACGCGACGCCGTCGGCCAGGCCGAAGGGCGGCAGCGTCGGGGCGCCGTCGGGCTCGCCGGTCATCGCGGCGAAACCGCTCATCGCCTCCGCGAGGGTGCCGAAGCCGGGGCGCGTACGGTACGGGCCGACCTGCCCGAAGCCGCTCACGCGCGCCAGCACCAGCCGGGGGTTGCGGGCCGACAGCTCCTCGTAGCCGAGCCCCCACCGCTCCAGCGTGCCCGGGCGGAAGTTCTCGATGACGACGTCCGAGCGCTCGGCCAGCGCCAGGAAGACCTCCCGGCCGCCGTCGCTGCCGAGGTTCGCCGTGATCGTGCGCTTGTTGCGCCCGAGCGTCTTCCACCACAGGTTCACGCCGTCCTTCGCCGCGCCGTGCGTGCGCGACGGGTCGGGCCTCGTCGGGTGCTCCACCTTGACGACGTCGGCGCCCATGTCGCCGAGGTGCATGGCCGCCATCGGGCCGGCGAACAGGGTGGACGCGTCGACGACGCGCAGGCCGGCGAGCGCGCCGGCGCCGGGGTCGCGCGAGACGGTCATCGGGTCACCTCCTTCGTGTCCACGGTGCCCGGCGCGTCCGGGAGGTCCGGCATGTCCCAGGCGCACCGGAACCCGACCGTGGCGCCGCGCGCGAGGCCGAGGCCGGGCAGCAGCAGCTTCACGGCGTGGTCGGGCGCGTGCCGGCCGCCCTCGACGTACCAGTCCGACCCCTCGGCGCGGTAGTCGCTGCCTCCCTTCAGCATGACGTACCGGGTGCGCCCGTCGCTGTGCTCGCTGTCGGTCCAGCTCCACACGGCCGGGGTGCCGCGCCGGAAGCCGGGCTTCGTCCCGGCGAGCTGCCACTCGTCCTCGGTGGGCAGGCGCCCGCCGCGCCAGGCGCAGTACTCCCGCGCGTCGTCGAGGTCGACGAACGTCACCGGCGCGTCCTGGGTGCCCGCCGCCGGGCGGCCGTCCGCCCAGTGGGCCAGGAAGCGGTGCCCGTCGGCCGGCGCGTACCCGGTGGCGTCGAGGAACGCCGCGAACTGCGCGTTCGTCACCTCCGCGGCGGCGACGGCGACCGGCGCCGCGAGCTCGCCGTCGCGCTGCAGCGTGCGGGCGTCGTGCAGTCGGGGCGGCAGCGGCTTCCACTCGTCGACGTACGGCGCACCCTGGTACATGCCGGTCTCCCGGGCCCGGTACCGGACGGTGAGGGCGTACGCGCCCGCGGGCACGACGACCGCGTCGGCCTCGGGCCCCGCGTCGGGGGCGGTCCCGAGGTCCGCCGGGGCGGGGCGCAGGCGCCGCGCGAGGCGGTGCGGGAAGCGGGCGTCCGGGTCGTGGCGCAGCGCGTCCTCCCCGTGCCCGCCGTCCTCCAGCCCGTCGACGGCGGCCCGCAGCCCGGCCGCCCACGACGGCGCCGCCGACCCCGCGCGCAGCAGGGCCGCGACGCCGCGCCCCGGGACGGTGACGCGCTCGTCGCCGTCGGCGAGCAGCGGCCCGGCGTAGTCCTCGTCCCCGCGGTTGACCAGCGTCCACAGCGTGACGCCGTCGGCCTCCCACCGCGACGCGTACACCCCGGCCTTCTCGGCCTCCGGGGCCAGCTCCGCGAGCGGCGTCCAGTCGCCGCCCAGGAGCAGCGGCTGCGCGGCGCGCTGCACGGTCACCATGCGGCGCACGGTGGCCGCGTCGCGGGGCGACCAGCCGACCCACACCCCGAAGACGACCTCCCACACCATGACGCCGACGCCGTTCAGCCACGCGGACTGCAGCTCCTCGGAGTGGTCGCGGTGCCAGCGGCGCACGTGGTGCTGCATGTGCCGGCGCTCGTACCAGTGCGCCCGCAGCACCCCCGGCACGGGCGAGTCCGCGAAGAACTGCGCCCAGGACGACGAGTGGTCCTCGATGCGCTCGACCGGCAGCTTCGACTCGCCCTCGAGCACGATGCCCGGCCGCGCGGCCTCGAGCCGCGCCACCAGCTCGGGCTCGGCCTTCTTCAGCGTGTCGAGGAAGACGCCGTCCGCGCCGAGGTCGCGCACGAGCGCGGCGAGCTCCGTGAGGTCGTCGCCGCCGCGGCGGGTGCCGGTGTCCCACGGGTTGTAGTCGACGAAGACGCGCAGGCCGGCGTCGTGGAACGCCGTCACGAGGTCGACGATGCCCGGGACCTGGCGATAGAAGTCCCACTGGTTGCGGTCGTCGACGCCGATCACCGGGTAGGCGTGCCAGAGCACGACGGCGTCCAGCCCGGCGAAGCGCTCGCGGGCGTCGGCGAGGAAGCGCGCGGGGGTGAACCGGTGCTCGGCGAAGGAGTAGAGCAGCTCGTCCCACAGCCACACCTGCGCCACCGTCCGGCAGCCCGCCGCCCACGCGGCCTCGGGCCGGTCGTAGGCGGCCCCGGTGTACCCGTGCCGGGCCCGGGCGTCGGCCCGCCACGCGGCGAGCCGCTCGCGCCAGGCGGGGCGGTCCGCCGGGTCCTGCGGGCCGACGAAGATCTTCGCCTCGTCGAGCGCGGCGCTCAGCTCGGGCGTCAGCGGCCCGTCGAGGTCCACCGCGGTGGGCCGGTCGATCGGCCGCGGGACGAGGGGGTCGAACGTGTACGTCATGGCTGCTCTCTCACAGATGGGGCAGGTCGGGCGGCAGCGGGTGCTCAGGAGTGCTCGCGGGCCCAGGGGGTTCGGGGGGTCACCGGGCTCCGGGGCCGGCCGCCGCGAGCGCGGCGACCTCCGTGGCGGCGGGGACGGCGTCCTGGGCCCCGCGGCGCGTCACCGCGAGCGCGCCCGCGGCGGCCGCGAGGCGCGCGGCGGCGGGCAGGGAGTCCCCGCGGGCGAGGGCCGCGGCGAGGACGCCGCAGTAGGTGTCGCCGGCGCCGGTGGTGTCGACGGCGTCGACCGCGTGCGCGGGCACGCGCACCACGGGCTCGCCGCGGCGCGCCACCAGGCTGCCCTCGCCGCCGAGGGTGACGACGACCGCCGGGACGCGCCCGAGCAGCGCGGCCGCGAGCGCCTCGGGGTCGGACGCGGCGGCGGCATCCAGGTCTTCGGCCAGGTCTTCGGACAGGTCCGCGGCCAGGTCGTGCGCCTCGTGCTCGTTCACCACGAGCACGTCGACGACGTCCCACACCGCGTCGGGCAGGGGGCGCGACGGCGCCGCGTTGAGCACCAGCGGCGCCCCGGGACGCCTCGCGGCCGCGGCGGCGAGGACCGCGTCGAGCGGGATCTCCAGCTGGGCGAGCACGACGTCGGCCTCGGCGATGCGTCGCGCCTGCGGCTCCTGGACCACGATGTGCGCGTTCGCCCCGGGCGCGACGACGATCGCGTTCTCGCCGTCCGGGGAGACGGTGATGAGCGCCGTGCCGGTCGGGACGTCGAGGCGCCAGACCAGGTCGGTGCGCACGCCGGCCCGCCGGAGGGAGGCGAGCAGCAGGTCCGCCGACTCGTCGCGACCCACCGCGCCGACGAACGACGTGTGCGCTCCCCCGGCCCGCGCGGCGCCCGCTGCTTGGTTGGCGCCCTTGCCGCCGGGGCTCCGGCGCAGGTCGCCGCCCAGGATCGTCTCCCCGCCGCCGGGGTGGCGCGGCACGTCGACGACCAGGTCCACGTTGGCCGAGCCGACCACGACCACCCGTCCGCCCGTGCTCACGGCCGGCCTCCCTCGGAGGTGCCGGACAGGGAGGCGCGGGCGAGTGCCGCCGTCCGCGCGGCGAGGTCGGCGATGCTCCGCTCCCCGCCGGGCAGCGACGTGGCGATCCGTCCGTCGAGGGGCGTCACCCATCGCGCGTCGAGGCCGCCCGCGCCGCGCAGCGCCCCGACGACGCCGCCGACCGTGGCGGCCGCGGAGTCGGTGTCCCAGCCGGCGGTGACGGCGATCGACACGCTCGCGCCGAAGTCGCCCCGGCCCGCCGCGAGCGCGTACGAGATCACGGCGGCGTTGTGCAGCACGTGCACCCAGTGCAGGTCGCCGTAGGCGGCGTGCAGCCGGTCGAGGTCGGCGCGCACCGCGGGCTCGGAGCCGTCGGACGCGGCGCCCAGCTCCCGGCCGAGGCGCACCGCGTCCGCGAGCCGGCTGCCCGGCGGCACGACCGCGTCGCCCGCGTCCAGGACGTCCTCCACGCCGTCGCACACGAGGGCCGACGCCGCGAGGGCCGCGGCCCACGTCGCGCCGTACACCCCGTTGCGGGTGTGGCTCAGGCGGGCGTCGGTCCACGCCAGGCGCGCGGCCGCGCGCACGTCGCCGGGACTGACCCACCCGAGCAGGTCGGTGCGGATGAGGGCGCCGATCCACTCGCGGAACGGGTTGTGGTGCGTGGCGGTCTCGGGCACCGGGCGTGCGTCGAGGATGTTGCGGTATGCCACGCGCTCGGCCGTGAACGAGCGCCCGGCGGGCATGAGGTCCAGCCAGAGCTGGGCGACGTCCTCGGTCGTGAACCCCCGGCCGCGCGCCTCGAGCAGCTCCAGGGCGAGGATCGGGTAGTTGAGGTCGTCGTCCTCCGGCATCCCGTCGATGTTCTCCTCGAGGGAGGTCGGGGCAGAGCGGCGGTTCCACGGCCAGCGCGCGGCGACGTCGTCGGGCAGCCCGACGGCGGTGAACCAGCGGTCCAGCGGCCAGCGGCCGGTGGCGCGCAGGATCTCCTCGATGCCCGCGCGCGGGATCTTCTCGACGGGCTTGCCGAGCAGGCAGCCGGCGGCACGGCCCGTCCAGGCCCCGAGGATGCGGGCCTCGAGGTCGGCCCCCGGGCGCGGCAGCCGGGGCGCGGGCGGCAGCAGCGCGACGATCGCGTCCCAGTCGTCCGGCTCCTGCGGCGCCGCGGCGGCCGGCCGGGCGTCGAGCTCGTCGAGCAGGGTCCGGGCGAGGGCGCGCAGCTGCGGCGTCGTGGGCACGGGCCCGGCGCCGCTCACCGCGGGCTCCGGATCTCCCCCGGCGGCCGCCCAGCGCTCGCGGACGTCCGCGGTCTCCTTGCCCTCGGCGGCGGACTGCACGAGCTCGTGCGCGAGCAGGTCCTCCGGCTGCGCCCAGGTCAGCCTCACGCCGGCTCCCCCACCGCGTCGCGCCCGGTCGCCGGCAGCGCGTCGCCGAGCGCGTCCACGGCGGCGAGGCGGGCGCGCGCCCGCTCGGTGTCCGCGCGGACGATGTCGGCGGCGGCGGCGGCCATGAGCCGACCGGTCTCGCGCACGTCCATCCGGCTCGCCTCCTCGATCTCGTCCAGCCACTCGGTGGGGACCACGGCGCTGCCGCCGAGCCCGGCCGCGACCGCGCCCGCCATGACGGCGATCGAGTCGGCGTCGCGCCCGTAGTTCACGGCCGCGAGCACGGCTCCGCGATAGTCGCCGCGGTGCCCGAGCAGCATCCCGAGCGCCGCCGGGAGCTCCTCGATCGACTTGGTCCGCGAGGGGCGGCGCGCGTCCATCGACATCTGCCGGTACGCCGGGCCGACGGAGTCGAACGGGGCCACCGTGTCGCGCACCAGGCGGCCGAGCTCTCGCTCCTCCGCGTCCGTGGTGGGCGCCGTGGTCCAGCCGTCGAACGCCTCGACCATCGCCTGCAGGGCGTCCGCGGTGCCGTCGTGCGCGACGTCGAGCGCCGCGTGCACGACGTCGTCGAGGGTCGCGCCGGGCGCCACCGACGCCGCGACCATCGCGGCGAAGACGCCCGCGGCCTCGCGCCCGTAGCTCGACTGGTGCGCGCCGGTGAGGTCGATCGCCTCGGCGTACGCGCCGCGGGGGTCGCCCGGGTTCGCGAGGCCGACGGGCGCCACGTACATCGCGGCGCCGCAGTTCACGACGTTGCCGACCCCGGCCTCGCGCGGGTCCACGTGCCCGTAGTGCAGGCGCGCGACCATCCACTTCTCGGCGAGGAACACCCGCTGCAGCAGCAGCGCCGTCGACTCCAGCTCGGGGATCCAGCGCGGCTCCCCGATCATCAGGGGCACCAGGTCCTCCGCCACCGCGTAGGCGTCGAGGTGGTCGCGGCGCTTGGCGTAGACCTCCACGACGGCCCGCGTCATGAGGGTGTCGTCGGTGATGTGCCCGTCGCCCTTGTGGTACGGCGCGATGGGGCGCGCGTCGCGCCAGTTCGGGTACCAGGGGCCCACGATCCCGGTCACCCGGCCGCCGTGCCGCTCCTCGATCTGCTCGGGCGTCCAGCCCTCCACGGCGCCGCCGAGCGCGTCGCCCACCGCCGCACCGGTGATCACGGCCATCGATCGGTCGTCCAGCCAGGTCACGGTCACTCCCTCGTCGTCCTGCCGGGCGCGTGTCTCGCGTCCCGGGTGCCCGCGGGGCGGGCGGTCGTGCGGGCGGCGGCGCGCCGCCCGCACGACGGTCACTGCGTGATCTCGTCCCAGCCGTCGGTGAGCTGCGACTGCAGCCCGGCGGCGTCGGTCTCCTGCGCCAGGAAGCGCTGGTAGGCCGGGGTGGCCACCGTGTCCTTCCACTGCGCGTAGGCGTCGGCGAACAGGTAGGGCGCCGAGACGAAGTGCTGGCCCGAGGACAGGATGGTGCTCCACCCGTTCTCGTCGCCGAGCTTGTCGGCCATCAGCTCCTGGGCCGACGTGGTCGCCGGGATCAGGGCGTCGGCCTCGTTCAGCGCGGCGAGGTTGTCCGCCTCCGTGAAGAACTCGATGAACTCGGCCGACTCCTCGACGTGCTCGGAGTCGATGTTCACCGAGAGGGTCTGCGGGTTCGCGGCCTGCCCGGCGCCCTGGGGCCCGGCGAGCGGCGGCAGCACCACCCAGTCGAGGTCCTTCGGCGCGTCCTTGGCGATGTTCGCCGCCTGGTACGAGCCCTGCACGGTCATCGCGGTCTGGCCGGCGTAGAACGACGCGATCGCCTCCGAGCCCGACTGGGTCAGCGTGACCGGAAGGATCGACTTGTCCTGGTACGCCATCTGGTCGACGAGCTCCGGCAGCGCCATCTCGCCGTCACCGACGGTGATCTGCGCGTCCTGGCCGGTGCCGGTGAAGTACTGGCCGCCGAACCCGGGCGCCAGGGTCATGAACGCGGCGGTCGGGCTCGACAGGCCCCAGCCGAGGCCGTACGTCTTGCCCTTGGTGGTGGCCTGGGCGATCTCGCGCAGCTGGTCCCACGTCATGGTGTCGCCGGTGGGGATCTCGACCCCGGCGTCGTCGAGCAGCTTCTTGTTCGCGAAGACCATGTAGGACTGCAGCTCGGTCGGGTACGCGACGACCTGGTCGTCCACGGTGACCGAGTCGAGCACGCCCTCGGGGATGTCCGCCTTGCGCTCGTCGGACATGTACTCCGACAGGTCGGCGAGGTAGCCGTCGCGGGCGAACGGGACGATGCTCGCGGCCTCGTAGTGGATGATGTCGGGCGCGGCGCCGCCGTTGAACTGCGTGATGAGCTTGTCGTAGACGCCGTCCCAGCCGGTGGGGACGATCTCGACCTGGACGTCGGGGTGGGCGTCGTTCCACTCCCCGACGATCTTCTCGGTCGCCTCGATGGCGGCCGGCTGGTCGGACAGGGACTGGAACTTCAGCGTCACGGGGCCGCCGTCGCCCTCGTCGCCGCCCCCGCCGCTGCAGGAGGCGACGAGCAGGGTGGTGACCGTGAGGCATGCAGCGATGGACACTCCACGAGTCTTCATGGGTCTGCCTTTCGGATGGGCTTTCGGTGGGGTGGTTCCGGTGGGTGGGTGCTGGTCGGTGGGTCGCGCCGTGCTCAGCCCTTGACGGCGCCGGCCATGAGGCCGCCGGTGAGCTTCTTCTGCATGATCGAGAAGAAGACGATGCTGGGGATGGCGGCGAGGAAGGACCCCGCCGCGAGGGGCCCGAGCGCGACCTTGCCCTCGCCGCCGATGAACGACGTCAGCGTGATCGGCAGCGTGTAGTTCTCGGGCGACTGGAGCAGGACCAGGGCGAAGAAGAACTCGTTCCACGACGAGACGAAGCTGAACATCGCGGTGGCGACGATGCCGGGCGCGAGCAGCGGGAACACGATGCGGCGCAGCACCGACAGGCGGCTCGCGCCGTCCATGGAGCCGGCCTCCTCGAGCTCGACCGGGATGCCGGCGACGTAGCCCTGCAGCATCCACAGCGCGAACGGCAGCGTGTACGTGGTGTGCACCAGGGTGAGCCCCACGAGGCTGTCCGTGAGGTTCATGGTCCGCAGGATGAGGAACAGCGGCAGGATGATGAGGATCACCGGGAAGACCTGGCTCACGAGGATCCAGCCGACGCCGGCGACGCGGATCGCGCCCTTGAGCCGGGCGAGCACGTAGGCCGCCGGGATCGCGATGAGGATCACGAGGAAGGTCGACGCGAGCGCCACGACGAGGCTGTTCACGGCGGAGCTGACCAGCCCCTGCCGGGCGAGCGCCTGGGCGTAGTTCTCCCAGTGCCACTGCGACGGGAGCATGCTCACCGTGAGGGAGTTGAGCTCGGCGGAGGACTTCACCGACGCCGAGATCAGCCACAGCAGCGGGAAGCCGAGGAAGACGATGTAGCCGGCCAGGGCCACGTACTGGGCGGGGCGGACGAGGACGCGCATCGGCTCAGCCCTTCGTGGTGGTGCGGTCGTCGCGGAACTGCGACCGCAGGTAGATGGCGAGGAGGAGGACGACGACCACGACGAGGACCACGCCCATGGCGGCGGCGTACCCGATGTTGCGGTTCTTGAACGCCTCGAGGTAGGTGAACAGCATCGGCAGCATGGTGCGGCCGCCCGGCCCGCCCTCGGTGAGGACGTAGACCAGCGAGAACGAGTTGAAGTTCCAGATGAAGTTCAGCGACGTGATCGACGCGATGATGGGCCGCAGGCTCGGCCACGTCACGGCCGTGAACCGGCGCCACGCGCCCGCCCCGTCCATGGAGGCCGCCTCGTGCAGCTCCCCGGGGATCTGCTGCAGGCCGGCGAGCAGCGTGACGGTGGTCTGGGGCATGCCCACCCAGACGCCGACGACGATGACGGCCGGCAGGGCGGTGGAGAAGTCGGCGAGCCAGTTGATGTCGTCCGGCAGGCCGAGCGCCCCGAGGAACGCGTTGAGCGGCCCCGCGTTGGGCGAGTAGATCATCTTCCACATGATCGCCACGACGACCGGCGGCATCGCCCACGGGACGAGGGCCAGCACGCGGGTGAGCCCCTGCAGCCGGAGGCCGGCGTTCAGCAGCTGCGCGAGGCCGAGGGCGAGCACCAGCTGCAGGATCGTCACGGAGACGGCCCAGATCATGCCGATACGGAAGGAGTCCCAGAAGAACGAGTTGTCGGCGAGCCTCACGAAGTTGTCGACGCCGACGAACTGGTAGTCCGGGTGGCGCACCAGGCGGGCGTCGGTGAAGGCCAGCGCGATGCCCATGACGAGCGGCGCGACGCTGAGCACCAGGATCGGCAGCAGCGACGGCATCACCAGCGCGGCGGCCTCGCGGCGGCGCCCCTTCTCCAGGCCGCCGCGACGGCGGACGGGGCGGACGGGCCGGCCCGCGGCGGGGGCCGTGGGGGTCGTCGGGGTGGTGGCGGTCATCGGGGGCTCCCGTCGGTCGCGGCGGACGGGGACGGCGCCGTGGACTCCCGCACGAGCAGGCGCGGGCCGATCGCGACGTGCTGCGCCGGCGCCTCGTCGTCCTCCAGGCGGGCGAGGATGACGCGCGCCGCGGCGGCGCCGCGCTCGGCCGACCCGAGGGAGACGCTGGTCAGGCTGGGCTCGTAGACCCGGCCGAGCTCGGTGTCGTCCATGCCGGTGACGGCGACGTCGCCGGGCACGGCGAGCCCGAGCTCCCGGGCGGCGCGGACGGCGCCGATGGCGAGCAGGTCGTTCGCCGCGACGACGGCGTCGAGCCGCGAGCCGTCCGCCGCCGGCGCCAGGAGCGCACGGGCGGCGCGCAGGCCGGCCGCGACGGTGAAGTCGTCGGCGACCTCGACGGCGACCCGCTCGGCGGGGAAGCCGGCGGCGCCGGTCGCCGCGTCGAAGCCGCGCTGGCGGGCCTGGCCCGGCGTGGTGTCGAGGGGGCCGTTGAGGAACCCGAGGCGCCGCCGGCCGGCCTGCACCAGGTGGTCCACGGCCTGGCCGATGCCGCCCGCGGAGTCGGTCGACACGGAGTCGATGCGCTGCTCGTCGAACGGCCGCCCGATGACGACCACGGGCACCGGCGCCCGGCGGATCTCCGCGACGAGCGCGTCGTCCGTGCGCAGCGGGCTGATCACGAGCCCGTCGACGAAGCCGCTGCCGAGGCTGCGCACGAGGTCGGTCGTGGTGTCGGCGGTGTCCCCGGTCGTCATGACCACCACCCGGTACCCGTGCGGCGCGAGCACCTCGTGGATGGCCGTGAGCATCTCGACGTAGACGGGGTTGCCGATGTCCGCGACGGCGAAGGCGACCTGGAAGGTCTTCTTCATCCGCAGGGACCGGCCGGTCACGTCGGGGCTGTACCCGAGCTCGTCGGCCGCGGCGCGCACGCGCTCCACCATCGCCGGGCTGGCCCCGGTCCCGTGCAGCGCCCGCGACGTCGACGCGAGGGAGACCCCGGCGTGCCGGGCCACCTCGATCAACGTGGCGCGTGATGACGTCACTGTCGCTTCACCTTCATCGTCGAACGGCGTGTGGAAACGTTTCCAGAATCGCCTCGGCGACCCCACTGGAAACGTTTCCGGATGGCGTCACTCTGACACTCGCCCGCGCCCGGTGTCAAGGCGCCCGGACCGGCCGTCCGGCCGGGTCAGCCGAGCGCGGACCGCAGCCGTTCGGCGTAGGCGCGGCGGCGCTCGACGGGGAGCCACTCTGGCTCCGGCGGCGTGCCGTAGAGGTCGTCGCCGGGGTACCGCGGGAAGAGGTGCTGGTGGAAGTGCCAGACGTCCTGGTTGCCCGCGGGCTCGTTGTGCTGGCAGGTGGAGACGCCCGCGCAGTCGTACGCGCCGCGCATGGCGCGGGCGAGCAGGCGCGTGGCGTCGAAGACCGCGTGCCCGTCGGCCGCGGGCAGGTCGTACAGGTTCTCGTGATGGGCGACGGGGATGATCAGCAGGTGTCCCGCGTTCCGCGGCCACCAGCGCGGGGCGACCATCGCGAACACCCGCTCGTCGCGGTACACCACCTCGCGCTCCCGCTCGGCCGGCAGGTCGCAGAACGGGCAGTCGTAGTCGGCGGGCTCGTGGTGGTGGCTGTCGCGGTGCGACACGGGTGCCTCCGTCGTCGGTCGTCGTGCGGGGGCAGCGTCGGTCAGGAGCCGACCGGCGGCGGGACGACGAGGCCGTCGAGGTCCGGCGGCCGGTAGCCGGGGCCCTTGAGCACCTTGCCGTCGGCCCGCTTCAGGACGCGGCCGTCCGTGTCCACCTTGCTCAGGTTGGACCGGTGGACCTCGACGAAGACCGCCGGCAGGTCGATCCCCAGGGCGTCCGCGGCGCCGTAGGTGACGTACAGGACGTCGGCCAGCTCCTTCGCCGCCGCCCGGTACGCGGCGGCCGGGTCGTCGCCGGCGCGCAGCGCCCGCGCGAGGTCGGTGAGGGCCTCGGCGGCCTCACCGGCCTCCTCGGTCAGCAGGCTGCGGCGGTGCTCCGCCAGCTCGGGGCGCCGCGCGTCGCCGTCGCCGTCGAACAGCTCCCGGAACTCGGCGACCCGCCGCATCGGCTCATGATCCATGCCCGCACGCTAGGGCGTCCCGGGCCGCGGGTCGACCAGGCGCGACGACCCCAGCGCCCGGCCGACGAACGCCCGCACCTCGGCGTCGAGCTCGGCGTCCTCGGGCGCGTCTCCCCCGAACCCGCCGTGCGGCATCCCCTCGAACACGTGCAGCTCGGCCGCCACCCCGGCGGCACGCAGCCGCCGGTGCATGCGCACGGCGTTGGACAGGAACAGGTCCCGGGTGCCGGCCTGCAGCAGGGTGGGCGGGAAGCCCGCGAGGTCGCCGAACAGCGGCGAGAGGTACGGGTGCGCGAGGTCGACGCCGGCGGCGTACAGGGCGTTGACCTCGCGCAGGCTGGCCAGCGCCAGGTCGTGCGGGGCGTTGGTGACGAACGAGTCGCCCGACTCGGTGAGGTCCACCTCAGGGGTCAGCAGCACCAGCGCGCCCGGCATCGGTAGGCCCTCGTCCCGCGCGCGCAGCAGGAGGGCCGCCGCGAGGTTGCCGCCCGCCGACCCGCCGCACACCACGACCCGCGCGGGGTCGCGCTCCGCCAGAAGCGCCCGGTACACGGCGACCACGTCGTCGAGCGCCGCCGGGTACGGGTGCTCCGGCGGCATCCGGTAGTCGACGCCCCACGCGACGAGCCCGGTGGTGACCGCCGTCGACGCGGCCGACGCGCGGCACACCTCGCCCGCGCCGTACAGCAGGCCGCCGCCGTGCAGGTCCAGCGCCACCGGGCCGTCCGGGTCGGCGCCCTCGGGACGCTGGACGTACGTGGTCACGCCCGCGACGTCACGCTCCCGCGTCGACACGGGCAGCCCGTCGCGCACCACCACGGTGCGGAACCACTCGTCCACCTCGGCCACGAGCCGCAGCCAGGCGGCCCGGTCGTCCGGCGCCGGGTACGCACGCGGCTCCGCGGGGCGGGTCGCGGCCAGCCCGGCGAGGTAGCGGCGCGCCTCGTCGCTCACGCTCGCCGGCAGCACCGTGCCGGGGACGGCGTCCGGGGACGTCCGGCCGGTCACCGCTCGTCCTCGCCGACCGCGCCGCCGCCGCGGACGCCGACCCGCACGCCGCACTCCCACGACTCCCCCGGCGCGAGGACGGGCGCCCCGGCGCGCGGCCGGTCCCGCTCGGGCCCCACCAGCGGCGCGTTGGCCGGCTCGACGCCGAGCACCCAGGAGCCCGCAGCGGGCCACAGCCACGAGTACAGCCGCGGCATCGTCGCGGACCGCCACTCGACCACGACCTCCGCCGCGCCCGACCCCGCCGCGCCGCCCCTCGCGGGCAGCCCCGTCGGGCGGACCACCGCGCGGGCGCGGCCGTCGACGGACCGCACGCCCGGGTGCTCCGCGACGACGTAGCCGGCCCCCGGTGCCGGCGCGGGGAAGGTCACCGCGTCCCGACCGGCAGGCAGCGGCCCGTCGGGCACCGGCTCGTCCGCGTCGGCCACGAGGCGCGAGCCCGGCACCAGCACGGCCGCGCCGAGGTTCACGTGGTAGAGCAGCGGCACGCCGACCGGCGCGTCCCCGACGTTGCGGACGACGTCGCGGACCTCGACCCACGGGCGGCCGGTGGCCACGACGACCTCCCGGTCCACGACGACGCGCGTGCCGTACAGCGTGGTGTGCGCGACGGAGCCGGACACGTGCACCTCGACCTCGCCGCGCCCGCCGTCGCCGCACCGCTCGCGCCACCACCGCACGTCGTGCGCCGGGGTCAGGTGGTGGGTGCCGTGCTGGCCGGACCCGCCGCGCGGCGACCCGATGTTGTCAGGGCCGCAGGTGGCGAGGAGACCGCCCAGGAAGCGGTCCTCCCATCCCCGCCCCGGGCCCGGGTCGCGCGGGTGGGGCGACCGCCAGGCGAGCGGGACGCCCGCCCACCAGGCCGCGCCGAGGTCGAGCCCGCGGTCCGGCAGCACGTCGACGCACAGCCCGCCCGCCACCCGGACGACGAGCGCCCGCTCGCCCCCGGCCGTGACGGCCTCGTCCACGGACGCGAGCGCGTCGGGCAGGGCCGCCCGGCCGTCGTCGAGCAGGCGCCCCCAGCCGGCGTTGTCGTCCCCGCCCTGCGCGTCGCCCGGCACGCTCATCGCTCTCGCACCTCGCCGCCCGCCACGTCGTAGGTGCGTCCCTGCACGACGAGCCCCTCCAGCCGGGCGTCAGGATCGAGGTCGGCGATGCAGCCGCCGGCCGTGACCGTCCCGTCGAGGGCGACGTCGACGCCGAAGACGCCCGCGAGCACCAGCTCGCACCACGCCCCCGCCGACGAGCAGGACCAGTCGATGATGTAGGGCAGCTGCGGCGGCGTCTTGCGCGCACCGCCGCCGACGGGCTCCTCCGCCTCCTCGACGAAGTGGGCCTGTCCGGGCGGGCCCTGGTTGGCGGTGCGGGCCAGGCCCGGCAGCCACTCGAGGACCACCTCGGGGTGGCCGAGGGCGATCGCGGCCCGTGCCGAGTCGGCCGGCCACGCGGGGTACGCCCCGTTCCACTGGTGGTCGGCGCGCACCGACCAGCCGGCGTCGTCGTCCCATGGCGACAGCGCGCGCATCCACGACGGGGTGCGCAGCTCGCGGACGAAGAACTCGACCATGGCGTCGCGCTGCGCGGCCGGCACGTCGGCCGCGATCGTGGTGCCGACCGTCGCGAAGTCGTAGCAGTGCCGCGTCTGCACCAGGGAGCCGTCGGGCTGGCGCGCGTGGAAGAAGCCCTCCCCCGGCACCGCGAGGTCGAGCACCCTCGGCAGCAGGTCCTCGGCCTCCGCCCGCAGGCGTGCGGCGTCGTCGCCGCGCCCCTGCAGGTCGCTGATCCGTGCGGCGGTGCGCAGGTTCCACACGTTGGCCGCGTTGAGGCTCGCCACCTCGTGCACGTAGGAGCTCACGCACTCGAGCAGGTTGTCGACGTCGCCGTAGTCGGCCAGCCCGGAGGCCGACCGCAGGCGGTGCCACGCCGTGGACCAGACGCGCACCTCGTCGCCCATGGTCGACCTGCGGCCGTCGGGGGTCGCCACCTCGGCGTCCAGCAGCCCGTGGTCGCCGTGCAGGCGCAGGTAGTCGTGCACCAGCCGGGTCATGGCGTAGTGGTTCACCGAGTACCAGTAGCCGACCGGCCCGCCCGTGAGCCACTCGGTGCCGAAGTGCTTCTCGATGTCGAGGCCCACCCAGTGCTCCACCTGGCGCCGCATGACGTGCGGGTCGAGCAGCGCGTGCACCATCGAGCTCAGGGAGTAGTCCCAGATGAAGGTCGTGGTCTGCCAGTAGCGCGGCATGAGGGTGTCGTACGTGCGCCCCAGCACCGACGCCGGGTTGTCGCGGCGGAACCAGAGCACGCCCACCGCGCCCCACCAGTACAGGCGGCGCAGCGCGTCGTCGGTCGTGACGAGGCGCGGCAGGCAGCCGCCGAACTCGTCGTTGCCAGGCGTGAACAGGGCCTCGATCTCGGCGTCCCAGGTGCGCCGGGAGGCCTCGACGGCAGCGGGGACGCCGGCCGCGACGCGGTCGAACGCCGCCGTCGCCTCGGCCTCGGTGCGGGCCACCGTGTGCACGTAGGACAGCTGCACGGTGCCACCCGCCGGGACCTCCCGGACCAGCTCGGCCACGCGCGGCGAGGCGCCGTCGTCGACGTCGGCGCCGCGGTCGTCGACGAGCCCCTGCACGCTCACCGCCGACCCGTCCGCGGGCCGCCCGACGCGCCGGGCACCCTCCCGCGCGAGGGCGTTCCGGTCCTGGGGCGGGGCGCCGGCGAGCCAGGGCTCACCCGCGCAGGTCACCGTGGAGTCGAGCCACGCGCCGAGGCGCAGCTCCCGCGCGGTGCCCGTGGTGTCCGTGACCTGGACCTGCACGGCCACGCCGGGCTCGCCGGGCGGGCACACGGTGACGGTGCGCACGTCCCAGCCGTCGACGAGCGTGCGCCGCTCCACCCGGTCGGGCCGCCACCGCACCTCGACCGGCTGCCCGGACGACCGCGCGAGGCGCCCGCCGAGGTAGAGCTGGCCGCTGACGCTGTCGCCCTGCGAGACGGGCGGCACGTTCAGCGAGCGGACGGCCAGGACGTCATGGTCCACCTGGGCGGTGGCCCAGTGGTTCGTGAGGCCGGGCGGGTTGATCATGTCGTCGAACGGGTCGGTGATCACGTCGGACGCGAGGTCCTCGACGGTCGGGATCGTCGGCGTGGCCGTGGGAGCGGCGGTGCTCATCGTGGCGGGTCCTCGTGCTCTCTGCAGCGGGTCGGGGCGTCAGGTCGGGGTGTCGTGTCGGGTGTCAGTACGGCTCGCCGGCCAGGGCGACCGGACGTCCGGGCGCGCCCGGGTCGGCGAACTGCGTGCTGGGCAGCAGCGGGTACCAGTCGGGGCGGCCGGGGTCGCGGTCGTAGGGGTAGGGCCCGAGCTCGCGGTAGAGCTCCGCGTACTCGGCCACCTTGTCCCGGTCCAGCTCGACGCCGAGGCCGGGGGCGTCCGGGACGGCGATCCGCCCGTCGCGGTAGGCGAGCTTGCCGCCGGAGATCACGTCGTCGCGCAGGTGGTGGTAGTGCGCGTCCGCGGCGAACGCGAGGTTCGGCACGACCGCGCCGAGGTGCAGCATCGAGGCGAGCTGGATGCCGAGCTCGCCGGAGGAATGCACCGCCACGCCGAGCTGGAACGTCTCGGCCACCCCCGCGGCGCGCACGCAGGGGCGGATGCCGCCCCAGAACGTGGTGTCCAGCAGGACGACGTCGACCGCCGGCTGCAGCACGTTCGCCGCGAGCTGCTCGAAGTTGACCACCACGGTGTTGGTGGCGAGCGGGATCCGCGTGTTCTCCCGCAGCCGCCGCATCCCGTTCAGGCCGTAGCAGAAGTCCTCGGCGTAGTCGTTGTCGAGGTCCTCGATCGCACCGGCGAAGCGGATCGCCTCCTCCACGCTGAGGATCCCGTTCGGGTCGTAGCGGAACCGGTCGCCCGGCAGGGCGGCCGCGAGCGCCCGGTAGCACTCCAGCTCGTAGCCGGGGTCGAAGACCCCGCCCTTGAGCTTGTGCACCCGGAAGCCGTGCTCGACCCGGAGCCGGGCCGCCTCCGCGACCAGCTGGTCGGGGGTGCGTACCTCGCCCGCGCCGTCGGCGGTCGGGTAGCGGAAGAACAGGTACGAGGCGAACTCGACCTCGTCGCGCACGGCCCCGCCCAGCAGCGCGTGCACCGGCAGCCCGGCGTGCTTGCCGAGCAGGTCGAGGCACGCGAACTCGATCGCCGCCACGAGCTGCGTCCGGTTGTTGTACAGGCTCGCCGTGGGGTTGGCGAGCATGAACCGCAGCGCCTCGGTGCGCGCCGGGTCGTGCCCGACGAGGTACGGCTTGAGCCCGGCGATCGCCGCCTCCGCGCTCTGCCCGCCGCCGCCCATCTCGCCCAGGCCGACCAGGCCGTCCGTCGTCTCCACCTCGACGATCGTGCGCACGAACCGGCCCCAGTGCGCCCCGTTGGAGTGCCGCAGCGGTGCCTCGAGCGGGACGGTCACCGTGGTGGCCCGGACGTCCGCGATCCGCATCCCGCTCCCCTTGAGCGCGCTCATGCGTCGTCCTCGGGCAGGGCGGCCGCCAGGCGGGAGCTGAGCCCGCCGTCGACCTTGACGTCCGCGCCGGTCACGAAGGCGGCGCGGTCGGACAGGAGGAACTCGACCACCTCGGCGACCTCGCGCGGCGTGCCGACCCGGCCGAGCGGGTGCGCGCGACCCCACTCGGCGACGACGTCCTCGGCCGGCCGGTCGCCGGCGAAGAGGCCCGCGGCCCAGCGCAGCATCGGCGTGTCGATCGACCCGGGGCTCACGCTGTTGACCCGGATGCCGTCGGCGGCGTGGTCGACCGCCATCGCCCGCGTCAGCCCGAGCAGCGCCGTCTTGCTGGCGGTGTAGGCGGCCACGCCGGTCTGCGTGGCGTACGCCTGCGCCGAGGAGACGACGACCACCGCGCCGCCGCCGTTCTCGCGCACCAGCGGCACCATGGTGCGGCAGGTGTGGAACGCCCCGCCGACGTTCACCCCCATCACCTCGTCGTAGGTGGCGGGGTCGGTCTCGTCCACGGCGCCGTACCGCTGCACGCCCGCCGCACAGACGACGGCGTCGAGCGTGCCGTGCTCGGCGCGCACGCGGCGGGCCGCGTCGTCGAGCGCCTCCGGCCGGGAGACGTCGGCGACGAGGCCGACGAGGCGGCCGGGTCCGCCGGCGTGCCGCGCCGCCGCGGCCTCGAGCGCCGCCGCGTCCCGGTCGATCCCGACGACGGTGGCGCCGAGCTCCACCAGCAGGTCGGCGACGCCGCCGCCGATGCCGGCCGCGGCCCCGGTCACGACGGCCGTCCGGCCGCGCCAGGGGGCGGGGGTGTTCTGGTCCAGGTCAGGCATGAGGGTGCTCCAGGGTCGGGTCAGTACTGGCCGAGCGCGAGGCCGCGGGTGAACGCGCGCTGGGCGAGGAGGAAGAGGATCACCGTGGGGGTCGAGACGATCAGGCCGCCCGCGAGCACGGTCGGCATCGTCGAGCCGCCGTAGGTGCTCTGCAGCGCGGACAGGGCCGTCATCACGGGCCGGGTCTCGGCCGACTGGGTGAGCGTGAGGCCCAGCAGCAGGTCGTTCCAGATGAGCGTGGCCTGCAGGATGAAGATCGCCACCAGCGCGGGCACCGCCATGGGCAGGTAGATGCGCCAGAAGATCCGCCAGGTCGAGGCGCCGTCCACCACGGCCGCCTCGAACACATGGTGCGCCACGCCGGAGAAGAAGTTGCGCATGACGAACGCCGCGAACGGCACCGAGATCACGGTGTAGACGAGGATCATCCCGGTGCGGGTGTCGTACAGCCCTGCCTCCACGTACCCGAGGAACAGCGGCATGAGCAGCATCTGCATCGGGAACACGGTGGAGGCGAAGATCACGACGAACCACACGAACCCGTGCCGCAGTCGCAGCGCCACGATCGCGTACCCGGCGGCCGCGCCGATCACCACCGCGATCGCCGGGGCCACGATCGCGTACAGCGCGGTGGACGCGATGCCCGCGGAGATGTCGCCGCGGGTCCACGCCGCGGTGGCGTTCTCCCACAGACCGCCGAGCCCGGCGGGGCTCCACACGGACAGCACGCCGTACTGGTCGTTCGTCTTCGCGGCGTTGACGATCATGAGGTAGACGGGCGCCAGCCAGACCAGGCCCAGCACCACGAGGACGGCTCTGCGGACGCGGTCCGCCGTCACGGCGCTCATCAGGACTCCCGGGCGCCGGACAGCTGCCGGCGCAGGTAGAGGACGGACGCCGCGACGGTGATCACGGTGAGGAACACCGCGACGGCGGCCCCCAGCCCGTAGTCGTTCTCGACGAACGTGTCCTTGTACATGGTCAGGGCGAGGGTCTCGGAGGACACCCCGGGGCCCCCCTTCGTCATCGCCCAGATGATGTCGAACTGCTTGAGCGACCCGACGATGGACAGCCCCACGACGACGGTGGTGAGCGGCGTGAGCATGGGCCAGGTCATCGTGCGGAACATCGTCCAGCCCGACGCGCCGTCGAGGCGCGCGGCCTCCAGCGGCTCCTTCGGGATCGACTGCAGGCCGATGGTGAACAGCAGAGCGTTGACGCCGGCCCCCTGCCATGTGGCGGCGGCGATCATCACCAGCGTGTTCAGCGGGGCGTCGAGCAGCCACCGCGGCGGGTCGGTCACGCCGAGCACGCCGAGCGCCTCGTCGAGCGCTCCCCCGGTCTGCAGCACGAACGTCCAGATCACGCCCACGGCCACCCCGGAGATCGCGTAGGGCAGCAGGAACGGCAGCCGGTACCAGAACGACCCCTTGAGCCCGTACGCGAGCACGGCGATCAGCAGGCCGAGCCCGACCGGCAGCACGAGCGTGCCGACGACCCAGAACAGGGTGTTGCGCAGCGAGTTGAGGAACCCGGCGTCCGTGAGCATCTCCTGGTACTTGGCCAGGCCGACCAGCTCGGGGTCGCCGAGCCCGTTGTACTCCGTGAGGCTCAGGTACGACGTCCAGACGAACGGCAGGTACAGCAGCAGCGCCACGATCAGCACGGCGGGCAGCGCGAACCCGCGGGCCGACCAGCGGTACGGGGCGCGCGGCCTGCGGACCGGGCTCGTGGTGCCGGCCGGCGACCGCGGCGGAGCGGCGGTGGCGGTCATGGGTGGTCTCTCCTTCCGGCGCCGCCGGGGGCACGTGGCCCCCGGCGGCGCGACGAACATGGCGCGCCGGGCTCAGCCCTGGTCGGCCCAGTACTTGTCGGCCTCGTCCTGCAGGCGCTGCAGCCCCGGCTTCGGGTCGGGCGCGTTGGTGACGAAGTCGCCGAAGATCTCCGTCGACAGGGTGTAGACCGGCAGCGGGTTCGCCTCGAGGTAGCGCTGCTGGGTCGTGAAGCCGCCGTCCTTCACCTGGTCCACCAGACCCTGCAGCTCCGGGTCCTCGACCTTGACGTGCGGGTTGAAGGAGACGTCGCCCCGCGAGGACGACCAGGCGTTCTGCGCCTCGTCGCTCATCCACCAGGCGCTGTAGTCGAGGGCCTGCTGCTCGTGCTCCGATCCCTTGCCGACGCACAGCGGGCCCGTCTCCAGCACCATCTGGTTTCCGGACGCCGAGTCCATGCTCGGCATCGGGAAGATGCCGTAGTCCTCGCCCGACTTCGCGCCCACGTCCGTGAGCTGCCCGGTGAGGAACGTGCCGAAGTACGCCATGGCGACGTCGCCGTTCTTGAGCATCGTCTGGGGGTCGGTCGTGATGCCCGGGTCGTTGTAGTACCCGTCGTCGATCATCGACTTCCACTGGTCCATCACCTCGACCACCTTCGGGTCGAGGTAGGACGCGTCGCCGGTCTGCAGCCCCTGGTACACGTCCGGGGCGTCGCCCGCGAGCAGGGCCTGGAACCAGGCGAACTCGAAGATGATGTTCATCTGGTGGAACGGCGTCACGCCCGCGTCCTTGAGCTTCTTCGCCGCGGCCATCATCTCGTCGAAGGTGGTGGGCACCTCGATGCCGTGGTCGGCGAAGACCTTCTTGTTGTAGTAGACGGCCCAGTACGCCACGTTGAGCGGCACGCAGTACTGCTTGCCGTCGTACGTGTAGTTGTCCTTGAGGCCCTCGGGCACCAGGCCGTCGGCCTCGGCCTGCGTCCACAGGTCGGTGGTCTCCGCGACGAGCCCCTGGTCGACCAGGTCGGCCAGCTGGCTGCCGGTGTGCCAGGTGAACAGGTCGGGCACCTTCTTGGTGCGGAACGACTGCTTGATGAAGCTGTCGTACGCGGTGGCGTCGGAGTAGCCGGTGAAGTCCAGGGTGGAGCCCTGCGTGCCCGACACCTCGTTCATGGCGTCGAAGCTGGGCTCCCACGCGGCCTTGTCCGTGTAGAAGCCGAGCGTGACGTCCTCGCCGTCACCGCCGCCGCCGCCGTCGTCGCCGCTCGAGCAGGCCGCCAGGCCGAGGGCCAGGGACGCCGCCGTGGCGCCGGCCAGGATCCGGGATCGCTTCATTCGTCTCACCTCGTCGTGATGGGGGTTCGTGGGTTCAGTGCCGGACGTCGAGCGTGATCTCGACGAACCGGGGCCGGTAGATCGAGACGTCCGCGTACAGGTCGTCCGGGTCCACCGAGTTGACGTTGTAGGTCACCAGCAGCGTGTCGTCGTCGCGCAGCTCGGGGTGCTCGTGCGCGTTGTACGCGATGACGTCCGGGTCGCCGTAAGAGCCGCCGGCGCCGACCTCCGGCATCCGGTGGATCGTCGTGGCGCCCGTGAACGGGCCGGTCGGCGAGCAGGACACGGACGCCTTGATCTCGTCGCTGAAGGGCACCGACGTGTCCTGGGTGACCAGCAGCCAGCCGTCGCGGTACGGCGTGACGCTGTACTCGTTCGCGACGCCCGGCATGACGCGGGCCGACGCGGCCTCGTCGCGCACCCACCGCTCACCGTCCCAGTAGCGCCAGCGGCCGGTGTCCGCGAGGTCGCCGCCGAGCACCTTCGCGACGTGCATGTACTTCTGGGCGCCGCGGTCCTCGACCCCGTAGACGAGCACGCTCCCGCCCGAGCGCTGGTACCAGGAGGCCCACTGGACGCCCGCCGACGACGGCAGCGGGTCGATCGAGGAGACCTGCCAGGTGTCCGTGTCGAGCGTCGCCACGGACGACCCGCTCCAGCCCCAGTCCCAGGTGCCGGAACCGAACCGCGCGAAGTCCAGCACCCCGACCTGCAGGTCGCCCGCGCGCGTGGCCAGCCCTGCGCCGAACCAGTGCCAGGCGCCGTCCGGGTCGGGGCCCACGATGCTCTCCGGGTCGCCGGCCGTGCCGCCCGTGACGGTCGAGAGCTCGTCGCCGTCCTGCAGCACGATCGAGTTGTTGAGGAAGGGCGTGCTCTGCGGGCGGCTGCCGTCGGCCTCCACCGGGCCGAGGAACGTGTCGGAGAAGATCCAGGCCAGCGAGCCGTCGCGCAGCGGCACCGAGTAGGTGCTGTCGGCGCCGGTCCAGCCGGCGCCCGTGTCGGCGTACGCGGAGAACGTGTCGCCCAGCGGAGACGGGGCGACGGCCGACGCCTCGAGGGTCGCGCCCTCCAGCGAGCAGGCGCCGGCGCGGGCCGCACCCACCGCCCCGGCCCGTTCCGCGGGCGCCGCGACCGCGGTCGTGGCGGCGCCGCTCAGGACGAGGGCGCCCGCGACCGCGGCGGCGGCGACCCGCCCGACGCGGGTCGGGGCATGGCCGGCGGGCGGCGTGGTCCTGCGGCGTGCCGTGCTCGATGTGGTCATCGTCATCACTCCGTCGTGATCAGGTGGCGTGTCGAACCCGGGCTCCGCCGTCGGAGCCCGGGTGGTGCGCGGAGCTAGGGCGCGGCGGCCTCGATGGCGCCCACGACCTCCGTCAGGTGCGCGTGCATGAGGTCGGCGGCCGCCTCGGCGCGTCCCTCGGTCACGAGCCGGACCAGCTCGGCGTGCTCCTCGTAGTCCGCCTCCGGGTCGCCGTGCAGGGCGAGGATCCGGCGCTGGTCCTCCGCGTGCAGCAGCAGGATCACGTCGAGCACCTCGGACAGGATCCGGTTGCCGGCCACGTCCGCGATCGCCCGGTGCAGGTCGACGTTCACCCGCCACAGCCGGTCCGACCCGCTCTCCAGGCACTCCCGGGCCTCGGCGAGCAGCCCGGCCAGCCGGACGAGGGCGTCGGGGTCGCGGACGACGGCCGCCTGCCGGGCGATCGCGGGCTCGATCACCGCGCGCGCCTGGACGAGCGTGACGAGCCGGTCCCTGTCGGCCGGCGGCGCCACCGCGTTCGGCAGCACGCTGCGGTGGTAGTTCTCCCCCACGTAGATGCCGGAACCGTGCCGGAACGACAGGATGCCCAGGCCCTCGAGCCGGCGCAGCGCCTCGCGCATCGTCGGGACGGCGACGCCGAACCGCGCGGCGAGGTCGCGCTGCGGGCCGATCCGCTGGCCCGCGACCAGCCCCTCGTCGCCGATCAGCTGGATCACCGCGTCCGCGAGGCTCCCGCTGAGGGTGGGGCGCGCGACGTGCCCCGACTCCGTCGTCATGGAAAGTGATCTAATCACTTGCTCACTCGGAGGGGAAGGGGCAGCGGGTGACGACCGGGCGAAAACCCGGGCGCCGCGCATCCCGCGGCGCGGCGACGCCTCTCTCCCAGGGCGACCACCCCGGGTCGCACCCCGTCCCCCGGAAGTGAGCACCACCATGTCCGTCTCCGCCGCGGTGCGTCGCACCGCCCCGAGCACCAGCACCGCCACGACACCCGCCCGGCGTGTCCCGAACGGCCTGGCCGAGCAGGTCGCGCTGCGGCTCGACGTCGCCGTCACCGCGCTCGCGCGGTTCCTCACCCGCTGGTCGGTCCCCGCGCTGCGCGTCGCGCTCGGCCTCGTGTTCCTCGGCTTCGGCGTGCTGAAGTTCTTCCCCGGCGCCAGCCCGGCGGAGGAGATCGCGGCGCGCACTGTGGAGACCCTGACGTTCGGCCTCGTCCCCGGCGCCGCGGCCGTGATCGCGGTGGCCGTCATGGAGACCTTCATCGGCCTCACCCTGCTGTCCGGCAGGCTGCTGCGGCTCGGGCTGCTCGTCCTCGCCGTCGCGATGGTCGGCATCCTGTCCCCCGTCGCGCTGTTCGGCGACGAGCTGTTCGGCCACGGCATGACCCTGCTCGGCCAGTACGTGCTCAAGGACGTCGTCCTCGTCGCCGGGGCGGCCGTCGTCGCCGCGGTCGCGCTCGGCGCCCGCCTGCGGCGGGAGGCCTAGCGTGCCCGTGCGGGCACTCTCTCGCCCGGCGCCCGAGGGCCGCCGACCCGTCAGGGTCGACGGCCCTCTCGCGCGTCGTCGGCGGCCGCGAGCGCCCCGCCGCGCCGGTCGTGCTCACGCCGGTGGCCGTCGATCGCCTCGCGGTGCTCCTCCCCCCACGCGGCCAGCGCTGCCAGGGGCTCCAGGAGCGACGCGCCGAGGCCCGTCAGCGCGTACTCGACCCGAGGCGGCACCTCCGGGTGCACCGTCCTGCTGGCCAGGCCGTCCCGCTCGAGACGCCGGAGCGTCACCGCGAGCAGGCGGTGGGAGATGCCCTCGACGCGGCCGAGCAGCGTCGTGAAGCGCACCGGCCCGCCGGCCAGCTCGGCCGCCACGACCAGCGACCACTTGTCGCCGACCCGGCGGAAGAGCTCACGGACCGCGCGCCGGTCGTCCTCCCCCGCGCACGCCGTGCCCGCCACGTCCGCCGGGATCTCCGTGCTCGTCATGCTCGCTCCGTTCCGAAGGGCACCTCGAGGTGCGTGAGGCACTGCACAGTGCGGGTGCCGGACCCGGCATACGGCGCCGTCGCCGAGGGTTCCCGCCACCGACGACAACACGCCGGGCACGCCCAGTCGTCCCGGCCCCACGGAAGGCACACCATGACGACGATCGCGATCCTCACCGGCAGCACCCGACCCGGCCGCTACAGCGAGCGCGTGGCGCGCTGGGTGCTCGACACGGCCTCCCGCCGCGACGACGCGCGCTTCGAGCTCGTCGACCTGGCCGAGCAGTCACTACCCCATCTCGACGAGCCGGTCCCCGCGTCCGGCGGGCAGTACGTCGGGGAGCACACGCGCCGGTGGGCGGCGACGATCGCCCCCTTCGACGGCTTCGTGTTCGTGACCCCCGAGTACAACCACTCGGCGCCCGGGGTCCTCAAGAACGCCCTCGACTACCTGTACGCGGAGTGGAACGACAAGGCCGCCGGCTTCGTCGGCTACGGCGTCGTCGGGGGCGCCCGGGCCGTGGAGCACCTGCGCCTCGTCGCGGCGGAGCTGCAGCTCGCGACCGTTCGCACCCAGGTGGCGCTGTCGTTCCACCACGATTTCCGGGACTACGCCGACCTCGACCCCGAGCCCCGGCAGCGCGCCGCGCTCGACGAGCTGCTCGACCAGGTGGTCGCGTGGTCCGGCGCGCTCGCACCGCTGCGGGCCGCGCGGGCGGCTGCCGCGGCCTGACCGCCCCCCGCACCAGACGCGGCACGGTCCGTGGACCGTGCCGCGTCCGGATCGTGAGAATTCTCAGGAGCAGCCTGGCGTTCCGTGAAACGGCTGCTATACCTCCGCCCCAGGTCACGAGCCCCAGCGCGAAGCCCCGGCTGGCTGGGCAGCAACCCCCACGTCACGGCGGGGTGCTCCGGGAGATGACCAGGCCGCCGGCCGGCCCGTCCGCGGGCCGAGACGCCGCGCGGCAAGCGTGATCGACGGACTGCGAGGTACACCCGATGACCGACCCCACCCGCCCCTCCGCCGCCTCCGTGGTGGTGGTGTCCGGCAACCCGCGCGAGGGCTCGCGCACGCTCGCCGCGGCCGAGGCCGCCGGCCGCCGCGTGGCCGAGCTGCTCGGCACCGGCGACGTGTCCACGATCGAGCTCGCGGCGTTCGCGGGCGAGATCCTCACGGCGCGCCGCCCCACGGCCGACGACGCGAAGGCCCGCCTCGCGCGCGCCACGGTCGCCGTCGTGGCGACGCCGGTCTACAAGGCCTCCTACACCGGCCTGCTCAAGGCGTTCCTCGACCTGTACGGGCCGGACGGCCTCGCGGGCGTCGTGGTGGTGCCGCTCGTCGTGTCCGGCAACCCGGCGCACGCGCTCGCGGGCGAGGTGCACCTGCGCCCCGTCCTGGTGGAGCTCGGCGCCGTCGTACCCACCCGGACCCTCGCCCTCACCGAGGCCCAGCTGCCCGACCTGGGCGAGGCCCTCGACCCGTGGTTCGCCCGCTGGGCCGCGCCGCTGCGCCGGGCCGCCGGCGCCGCCGCGGCCGTCGCGGACGCCGCCGAGCTGACGGGAGCCGCCCTGTGACCGCCGAGCGCACGGACCTGTCCGCGCTGACCGGGATGGAGAAGCTCCTGGCCCAGCAGGACGAGCCCCAGCTGTCCCCCGACGAGTTCAAGACGGTCTTCCGCCAGCACCCCGCGGGCGTCGCCGTCGTCGCGCTCGAGCACGAGGGCCGGCCCGTCGGGTTCACCGCCACGTCGGTGATCTCCGTGTCGGCCGCGCCGCCGCTCCTGGCGTTCTCGCTGGCGTCCACGTCGTCGTCGTGGCCCGCGGTCTCGCGGGCCGCCACCCTGACGATCAGCTTCCTCGCCGACCACCAGGACGACCTCTCCGCCCGCTTCGCGACGAGCGGCATCGACCGCTTCGCGGCCGGCGGGTGGACGGCCCTGCCCTCGGGCGAGCCGGTCATCGACGGGGCGGTCTCGTGGGTCCGGGCCCGCGTCCTCCAGCGCACCCCCGTGGGCGACAGCTACCTCGTCTCGCTGCGCGCCCTGCAGTCCGGGTCGGACGACGCCTCGCCGCTCGTCTACCTGGACCGCACCTACCACCGGCTCGGCGACGAGTCCGCGATCTGAGAACCGAGGACACCATGACCAGCACACCCCTCCTCGTCGGGCTCGACGTCGACGGCGCGGGCGCCCACCCCGCGGCCGCCACCGCCTCCGGGCTCGCCCCGGCCGAGCTCGTCGGCGCCGCCCGCCTCGCGCGCACCGTGCGCCGGGCGGAGAACGCCGGCGTCACCTTCGCCACGTTCACCGACGCCCTGCTGCCCGCCGTCGCCGGGTCGGCCGCCGCCGCGCGGCTGGACGCCGTCACCCGCGCCGCGTTCGTCTCCCGCATCACCACGGCGATCGGGCTGGTGCCGCAGGTGCCGACCACCTATCCCGAGCCGTTCCACGTCGCGACGCAGCTCGCGTCGCTCGACATCGCCGCGTCCGGCCGCGGCGGCTGGCTCGCCGCGACCACCCGCACCCCGGAGACGGCCGCCGCATACGGCCGCGACCCGGTGGCCGACCTCGACCGCGAGGCCCGCGACGTCGTCCAGGTGGTGCGCGACCTGTGGGACTCGTGGGAGGACGACGCCGTGATCCGCGACGTCGCCACCGGGAGGTACGTGGACCGCGACCGCCTCCACCACGTCGACTTCGTCGGCGACGCCTTCTCCGTCAAGGGGCCGCTCATCACGCCCCGGCCTCCCCAGGGCCAGCTCGTGGTGCTCGCCGCGGCCGGGGACGTCGCGCCGTCGGTGCGCGACGAGCCGCTGGTCGACGTCGCCCTCGTCGGCGGGCACGACGTCGCGGCCGCCCGGGCGGCGGCGCTCGCCGCGACCGACCACGAGCCCGACGGGGCCGCCCTCGCCGTCGTCGACCTGGAGGTCGTCCTCGACGCCGACGGCCGCCGGGCGGGCGCAAGGCTCGCCGAGCTCGACGCCGCCGTCCCCGGCGGCGTCCGCTCCGACCGGGGCTCCGGCGCGCTGCGGTACGCCGGCGACGCCGCGGGCCTGGCGGGCCTCCTCGCCGAGCTCGCCGCGTCCGAGGACGTCGCGGGCGTGCGGCTGCTGCCCGCGGTGCTCGACCTCGACCTGCCCGTGCTGGTCCGCGACGTGCTGCCCGCCCTGCGCGCCGCCCGGCTCACCACCGCGCCCCGCGCGGGCGCCACCCTGCGCGAGTCGCTCGGCCTGCCGCGCCCCGCGAACCGCTACGACACCCGCTCCCACAGCGGCGCCCGCGACGCGCACCCTGCCGTCCCCGCCGCCGCGAACGCCTGAGGAACCGCCATGACCTCCACCCAGCCCCACGCCCCGATCACCCGGCCGCACGCCCAGGTGCACTTCGGCGTGTTCTTCCAGGGCGTCAACCACACCACCATCTGGTCCGACCCGGAGTCCGGCCCGCAGACCGACGTCGCCTCCTTCGAGCGCGTCGTCCGCACCGCCGAGCGCGGGCTCTTCGACGCGTTCTTCCTCGGCGAGGGCCTGCGCCTGCGCGAGACCCGCGGGCGCGTCCACGACCTCGACGTCGTGGGCCGCCCCGACGCGATCACCCAGCTCGCGGCACTCGCGGCGGTCACCGAGCGCATCGGCCTCGTCGCCACGCAGAACACGACCTACCACGACCCGGCCGAGCTTGCCCGGCGCCTGGCGAGCCTCGACGTGCTGTCCGGCGGGCGCGCGGCGTGGAACGTCGTGACGACCGACAACGCCTGGACCGGGGAGAACTTCCGCCGCGGCGGCTACCTCGACCACGCGGACCGCTACGAGCGGGCGGCGGCCGTGCTCGCCGTCGCGCGCGGGGTCTGGGACGCGTTCCCGGACGGCCCCGGCGGTGACGTGGCCCGGGTCTTTGTCCCGGGCGCCGACCTGCGCACGCCCCGCGACCTCGCCCTCGACGTGTCCACGCCCCGCAGCCCGCAGGGCCACCCGGTGATCTTCCAGGCGGGCGACTCGCCCCAGGGGCGGGACTTCGCCGCCGCGCACGCCGACGTGATCTTCTCCCGGCACGGCGCGGTGCTCGCCGACGCGCTCGAGTTCGCGGCCGACGTGCGCCGGCGGGTCGTCGCGGCCGGCCGGCCCGAGGACGACGTGAAGATCTTCCCCGGCACGGCGATCGTCGTCGGGGACACGGCCGCCGAGGCGGAGGAGAAGGCGCGCTGGGTGCGCCGCGCGCAGGTCACCCCCGCCACCGCGCTGTCGATCGTCGGCAACATCTGGGGCGAGGACCTCTCGTCCTACGACCCGGACGGCCCCCTGCCCGCGCACGACCCGGTCGTCGCCGAGCTGGGCGGCGAGCGCGGCTCCGCCACCACGGGGGCCCGCACGCACGAGATCGCGCGGCAGTGGCGCGCGGTCGCCGAGGCCGAGGGCCTGTCGATCCGCGAGCTGGTGATCCGCAACGCGGGAGAGCGCGGCTTCACCGGGACGCCCGGCGCCGTGGCCGACGAGCTCACCTGGTGGGTGCGCACCGGCGCCGTCGACGGCTTCAACCTCAGCCCGTGGATCGTCCCGGCGGGCCTGGACGACGTCGTGGAGAAGGTCGTGCCCGCGCTGCAGGAGCGCGGCGCCTACCCGGCCGCCTACACCGGCACCACGCTGCGCGAGCACCTGGGGTTGCGGGAGCCGCTCACCCGTCGCGGGGCACGTGAGCGAGCGCACGACGCCGAGAGCGAACCGGCGCTGACTCCGGTGCCCTGAGCACCTAGGCTGCGACTGCTGACCAGGAGGGCTCATGACCACCATCACCACCACGACCACCCCGTCCGACGCGCCCGACGCGCCCGACGGCGTCCCCGCGGACCCGTCGGAGCTCGTCCTCGACAACCCCCGCTGGTCGTCCCTCACGGGTGCCCACGCGCACCTCGCCGAGGGCAACGAGCTGGTGCTGCGCTATCCCGTCGACGTGTCCCCGTTCGCCGCCGTCCGGTCGTGGGACGACCCCGGCGTGTGGGACGCGATCGTCGACGTCGCCGGCCACGGCGCCGAGTTCCCCGGCCCGCCGGCCGACCTCGCGCTCCCCGCCGGCTGGGAGCGGGTCGCGCTCCTCGACGGCGTGCAGCTCGTCGAGACGGACCGGCTGCGCACGCGGGCCGACGACGAGGCCGAGGTGCTCGGCGCCCAGGACGTGCCCGACATGCTGGCGCTCGTCGAGCGCTCCCGGCCGGGCCCGTTCCTGCCCCGCACCTACCTCATGGGCCGGTACGTCGGGATCCGGCGGGAGGGGCGCCTCGTCGCGATGGCCGGGGAGCGCCTGCAACCGGAGGGCTGGACGGAGATCAGCGCCGTGACGACCGACCCCGACCACCGCGGCCAGGGCCTCGCCACCCGCCTCGTCCTCGACGTCGCGCACCACGTCCGCGAGCGCGGCGCCCGCCCCATGCTCCACGCGGCGGGGAACAACGCGAACGCGATCCGGCTGTACGAGAACCTCGGGTTCCGGCTGCGCACCCGCACCACGTTCGGCGCGGTGCGGACGCCGCAGGCCTGACGACGACCGCCGCGACGGCCCGGGAACCCGCCGAGCGGGGACCCGGGCCGTCGTCGTGCGCCGGGCTCCCCGCTCAGGCCTCCAGCAGGTCGGGCTGCGGGTGCCGCACGCCCTGCACGGCGCCGCGCGGGATGGCGGCGGCGATCGCCTCCAGGTCGTCCTTCCCGAGGACGATCGACGCGGCCGCGACGTTCTGCTCCAGGTAGCGCAGCCGCTTGGTGCCGGGGATGGGCACGACGTCCTCGCCCTGCGCGAGCAGCCAGGCGAGGGCGAGCTGCGCGGAGGTGGCGCCGCGCTCGGCGGCGAGGTCCTCGAGCGAGCGGACGAGGGCGCGGTTGTGCTCGAACGCCTCGCCGGCGTAGCGGGCGTGCCTGCGGCGGACGTCGTCCGCGGCGAGGTCGGTCACCCGGTCGACGGTGCCGGTGAGGATCCCGCGGCCCAGCGGGGAGAACGGCACGAAGCCGATGCCGAGCTCGCGCAGCGCGGGCAGCACGGCGTCCTCGGGGTCGCGGGTCCACAGCGAGTACTCGCTCTGCACGGCCGTGACCGGGTGCACGGCGTGCGCGCGCCGCACGGTGTCCGCGCCGGCCTCGGACAGGCCGATCGCGCGGACCTTGCCCGCGGTGACCAGCTCCGCGAGCGCGCCGACCGTCTCCTCGACGGGCACCTGCGGGTCCACGCGGTGCAGGTAGTACAGGTCGAGCCGGTCGGTGCCGAGGCGCGTCAGCGAGCGGTCGATCGCGCCGCGGAGGTACTCGGGGCGCCCGTCGACGGGGCGGCCGTCGGGGTGCGTGCCGAGGCCGAACTTGGACGCCAGGACGATCCGGTCGCGCTGCGGGCCGAGCACCCGCCCGATCAGCTCCTCGTTGCGCCCGGCGCCGTACACGTCGGCGGTGTCGATCAGGGTGACGCCGAGCTCGAGGGTGCGGCGCAGCACCGCCTCGGCCTCGGCGGCGTCGGCAGGTCCGTACGAGTCGGCCACGGACATGCCGCCGAAGCCGACGGCCGAGACCGTGAGGGCGTGGGCGCCGGAGCCGAGCGTGCGGGTGGGCAGGGCGCCCGGGAGAGGTGTCGTCATGGGCGCAGCCGACCATCCCGGGTGGCGGCCCGCAAGGGTTCCCGCCGGGCTCTCGGATGCTGGACGGCGCGTGTCCCCTGCTCGGGTCAGCCGATCGAGCGGCGGTGCCGCTCGGCCAGCTCCTGGTACTCGATCGCGTTGCGACGCACGCGCTCGGCGCCCTCCGGGTCGAGCGCGCCGCGGTCCTTGGCGGGCACGCCGACGGCGAGGTGGCCGGCGGGGATCTCCTGCCCCTCGCGCACGAGGGCCCCCGCGGCCACGAACGCCCCCTCCCCGACGACGGCGTGGTTGAGCAGCGTGGCGCCCATGCCGATCAGGCTGCCGTCGCCCACGGTGGCGCCGTGGATGATCGCGCCGTGCCCGACCCCCACGCCGGCGCCGATCGTCGCGGGCACGCCCGTGTCCGTGTGCACCACGCAGTTGTCCTGGACGTTGGAGCCCTCGCCGAGCTCGATCGCGTCCATGTCGCCGCGCAGCACCGCCCCGTAGAACACGCTCGCCCGGGGGCCGATGCGCACGTTCCCCACGATCGTCGCCGTCGGGGCGATCCACGCCGTGGGGTCGATCTCGGGGGTGTGACCGTCGAAGGGGAGCACCGTCGCCATGCCCCGGACCCTACCGTCGTCACACCCCGGCGGGCGTCGCCTCCCGGGGTGACCGGGCCGGGCGCAGCGGCGCGGGCAGGCCGAGGTTGTCGCGCAGGGTCGACCCGGTGTACTCGGCGCGCAGCGACCCGCGCTCCTGCAGCAGGGGCACGACGGAGTCGACGAACGCGTCGAGCCCGGTGGGCACCAGGTGGGAGCCGAGGACGAACCCGTCGGAACCGTCGTCCTGCACGAAGCGGTCGAGCGCGTCGGCGACCTGCGTGGGCGTCCCGACGAAGCCGCCCCGCGTGAACTCCTCGATCGCGATCTGCCGCAGCGACAGCCCCTCCGCCTCGGCCCGCGCCCGCAGGCGGGCGACCGTGGCCGGCCGGTCGGCGTGGATGAGGGCCCGGCCCGCGATGAACGGCGGCGCGTCCACCAGGGGCTCGACGTCGGGCAGCGGGCCGTCGGGGTCGTAGCCGGACAGGTCGCGGTTCCAGATCTGCTCCAGCAGGATCTGTGCCGTGCGGCCGGTCACCTGCTCCTCGCGCACCCAGTGCGCCCTCTCGCGGGCCTCGGCCTCGGTGTCCCCGAGGACGAACGACGCGCTGGGCAGGATCTTGAGGTGGTCCGGGTTGCGGCCGAGCCGCGCCGCCCGCGCCTTGACGTCGACGTAGTACTCGCGCGCCTCGTCGAACCTGCCGTACGGGGAGAAGATCGCGTCCGAGCCGGCCGCGGCGAAGTCGCGTCCCTGCGGGGACACGCCCGCCTGGAGGATCACCGGGTGGCCCTGCGGCGGACGCGGGACGCCGAACCTCCCCGAGACGTCGAACTGCGGCCCCTGGTGCCGGAACGACCCGGCGCCGGGCCGGGCGAACACGCCGGCCTCCTTGTCGATCACGAGGTCGTCGTCGGCCCACGCGTCCCACAGCTCCCGCACGGCGGCCAGCGTCTCGGCCGCGCGCTCGTAGCGCTGGGAGCGGTCGAGGTAGCCGCCGCGGCGGAAGTTGGCCCCGGTGAAGGCGTCGAAGCTCGTGACGACGTTCCAGGCCGCGCGGCCGCCGGAGAGGTGGTCGAGCGAGGCCAGCTGGCGGGCCAGCTCGTAGGGCTCGTTGAACGTGGAGCTGATCGTGCCGGCGAGGCCCAGGTGGTCGGTCACGGCCGCGAGGGACGCCAGCACGGTGAACGTGTCGGGCCGCCCGACGACGTCCTGGTCGAAGACCTCCCCGTCGCGCTCGCGCAGTGCGAGGCCCTCCGCCAGGAAGAAGAAGTCGAACTTGCCGCGCTCGGCGGTGCGCGCCGTGTGCTCGAACGACGAGAAGTCGATCTGGCTGCCCGACTCGGGCAGGTGCCACAGCGTGTGGTGGTTCACGCCGCCCAGGTGGGCGCCGAGGATGATCTGCTTGCGGGGCTTGTGCTCGGGGATGCTCATGGTCCGGTCCTCTCGGTCAGCAGTCTCAGGCGGCCGCGAAGCGGTTCGGGACGTCGGCGGGCAGGTGGAGCAGCCCGCGCAGCGTCCCGGCGTCGTAGGCGCTGCGGGCGAGGCCGCGGCGGCGCAGCTCGGGCAGCAGGTCCGCGGTGATCGCGTCCAGGTCGTCCGGCAGGACGGCGGGGCGCAGGCGGACGCCGTCGTAGCCCGCGCGGATCAGGGTCTCGACGACGCCGGCGGCCGCGGCGGCGCTGCCGGCGACCACGCGCGCGTCCGTCGTCCAGGGCCCGCCGTCCCGGGCGTCCAGTCGCGCGAGGCGGACCGCGCCGGGCTCGCCCGCGGCGTCCAGCACGACCGCGAGGTCGGCGACCACGCGCAGCGGCTCGCCCGTGCGCCCGACGCGGGCCTCGGCCGCGCGCACGTCGGCGAGCACGGTCGCGGCGCCGGCGTCGTCGGCGGGCGTGACGAACACGACGTCGCCGGCCCGGGCCGCGAGCTCGTACGGGACGGCCGCGTGCGCGAGCAGGGTCACGACCGGCTGCCCCTGAGGCGGGCGCGGCGTGATCGCCGGGCCGCGCACCGAGAACCAGGGGGTCTCGACCTCGACGCGGTGCACCTTGTCGCGGTCGATGAACCGGCGGGTGGCGGCGTCGCGGATCTCGGCGCCGTCCTCCCACGAGTCCCACAGGGCGCGCACGGTGTCGACGACGGCGGCGCCCTCGTCGAACAGGTCGGCCACGTGCTCGGCGCCGCGCACGGCGAGGAAGTCCTCGAACGCGACCTCGGGCACCTCCCGGCGCCCGGTCAGCGCGGCGTCGGCCGCGAACGCCGAGACCCGCACCTGCCAGCCCGCGCGTCCGCGGCTCGTGTGGTCGAGCGTCGCCAGCGCCTTGGAGACGTGGAACGGCTCGGTGTGCGTCGTGGTGACCACGGGCACGAGCCCGACGTGCCGGGTCGCGGGGGCGACGCGCGCGGCCACGAGCTCGGCGTCGAGCCGCACGCGCACGCGGTCGGTGCGCTCGCCGGCCGGGTCGTCATAGGGACCTGTCGGGAGGCCGAAGCTGTCCTCGAACGTCACGAGGTCGACCACGCCGGCCTCGGCGCGGCGGGCGAGGTCCACCCAGTAGGCGGGGTCGGTCAGGGCCTCGGGGCGGGCGGCCGGCTCCCGCCATGCCGCCGGGTGCCACCCCGCGCCGTCGAGGGCGACGGCGACGATCGACGGACGGTCGGGACTCGCGCTGGCCATGGGTGCTCCTCGGGTCGGTGCTGGAGAGTGGGGCGTGCAGGGTGGGGTGGGCAGGATGGGTGACGGCCACCGGACGGGCCGCCGTGCGCGGGACGATAGGCGCGCTCAGGTCCCTGCCAAGGCCCGGGCCGGGAGTTCTCACATGGTGGTCGTCGCCGGAGGACCGCCCGGCGGCTGCCGCGGTCAGATCGGCCGGCTCGCCCGCCGGCCGCGACCGCCTCCGGCCGCGGCACCCGGGTCTGCAGGCGGAGAGCGGCCCGTGCGTCGCGTGGTGACGGTCTCGGTCACGACATCCCGTCAGCGCAGGAACGTCGTCACGACGTCGTGCAGCGCCGCGGTCGTGAGCTGCAGCGACGCGACGTCGACGCGCTCGTCGTTCCCGTGGAACAGGCCGCGCCAGGCGCCGGGATCCCACCCGGCGCTGAGCAGCCCGAACCCGTAGGCGGGCACGCCGCGGCGCCGGTAGAACCGCCCGTCGGTGCCGCCCGTGCCGAGGGTCGGCAGCACCGGCGCGCCCGTGCGCGCGGCCACCGCGCCCTCGATGACGCGGTACAGCGCGGTATCGGTGGGCGACAGCGAGGGCTCGCCGAACCGGTCGCCCACGACCTCGACGTGCTCGGCGAGGTCGCCGAGCGTCGCGGCCAGCAGCGCCTCGACGTCGCCCGGGCGGGTGCCCGGCAGCACCCGGATGTCCAGGGTGACCTCGGCCAGGCCAGGGATGACGTTCGGCTTGGACCCGGCGCCGATCACCGTCGGGGCGAGCGTCGTGTGGGTCGTGGCGTGCGCGACGGCGCCGAGGGCGCCGAGCTGCGGGAGCGCGTCGTCGAGCCGGTCGGGGTCGAGCAGCGCCGCGCGCAGCGCGGGCTCCGGCGCGAGCGCGTCCACGTACCGTCGCCACAGGTCCCCGACGACGACGGGCCCGCGCGTGGCGGCGATCCGTCGCACCACCTCCGCCGCGATGACGATCGCGTTGCGGCTGCCCCAGGGGCCGGAGCCGTGCCCCGGCCGCCCGTGCACCCGCAGGATCCGGCCGGCCCCACCCTTCTCGCCCACCGCCAGGGTGCGCGCCCCGCGCGGGCCCACGGGCACCCCGCCCGACTCGGTGAGCACGTGGTCGGCCCGCACCAGGTCCCAGCGGTGCGTCGTGAGCCAGTCGACGCCCCACACGCTGCCGTGCTCCTCGTCCGCGACGGCGGCGAGCACCAGGTCGCCCGCGGGCGGGCGGCCCGAGGTCGCGAGCGCTCGCGTCACGACCGCGTACGCCGCCGTGAGGCCGAGCATGTCGATCGCGCCGCGGCCCCACACCCAGCCGTCCACGAGCTCCCCGCCGAACGGGTCGCGGGTCCAGCCGTCCGGCTCGACGGGCACGACGTCGGTGTGCCCCACCAGGCCGAGGCTCGGCGCCGCGGGGTCCGTCCCCCGCACGCGCGTGACCAGGGACGTGCGGCCGGGCTGCGGCTCCACGAGCTCGAGGTCCAGGCCCGAGCCGTCGAGGAAGTCCGCGATCGTGGCGGCGTTGCGGGCCTCCTGCCCGGAGCCCACCGTGCCGTCGTTGACGCACGCGTTGCGGATGAGCGCCTGCAGCAGCTCGACGGTCTGGCCGGCGAGCTCCTCCTCGGTCGGCAGCGCCCGCCCGGCGGTGGGCGTGGTCGGGGTGGTCGGGGTGGTCGGTGTCGTCGTGGTGGTCGTCATACCGTCTCCAGCCTCTGCACGGCCCGGCGGCCCGGGATGGCCGCGACGAGCTCACGGGTGTACTCCTCCTGCGGGTCCAGCAGGATCTGGTCGGCCGCGCCCGACTCGACCAGCCGGCCGCGGTTCATGACGCCGACCTGGTCGGCGACCTGGCGCACCACGGCCAGGTCGTGGGAGATGAACAGGTAGGCGAGCCCGTGGGCGGCCTGCAGGCGCACCAGCAGCGCGAGGATCTGCGCCTGCACCGACACGTCGAGCGCGGACACGGGCTCGTCGAGCACCACGAGGTCCGGCTGGAGGGCGAGCGCCCGCGCGATCGCGACCCGCTGCCGCTGCCCGCCCGACAGCTCGCGGGGGCCGCGGCGCAGCACGTCGGCCGGCAGCGCCACGTCCTCGATCAGGGCCCGCACCCGGTCGGCGCGCTCCGCGCGGTCGCCGACGCCGTAGGCGCGCAGCGGCTCCGCGACGATCTGCTCCACGGTGAACCGCGGGTCCAGCGACGCGTACGGGCTCTGGTACACCACCTGGAACCCGCGCCGCAGCGCCCGCAGCTCCCCACCCCGCGCGCCCGTGATGTCCTGACCCCGGAACACGACCCGCCCGGCCGAGGGCCGCTCGAGGCGCAGCGCGAGGCGCGCCGTCGTGCTCTTGCCCGAGCCGGACTCCCCGACCAGGGCGTACGTGCGTCCCCGCCCGACGGCGAGGCTCACGTCGTCGACCGCCACGAGGGTGCGCCGCTCGGCCCCCCGCGGCAGCGCGAACTCCTTGCGGACGCCGTCGAGGGCGAGGACCGGCGCCGACGTGCCCTCGGCGGCCGACCCCGCGGTCCCGGTGTCCGGTCGCTCGAGGTCGGCCGGCCCCGCGCCGCCGTCCGCGGAGTCGCCCCCGCCGCCCCCTACGACGAGGCGGGAGCTCGCCAGGCTCGGGGCGGCCGCGAGGAGCTTCCGTGTGTACGGGTGCTGCGGGTCGGCCAGCAGCCGCGCGGCCGGGCCCTCCTCGACGACCACGCCGCCCTCCAGCACGACGATGCGGTCCGCCCGGTCGGCGGCGACGCCCAGGTCGTGGGTGATGAGCAGCACCGCGGTGCCGGTGTCGCGCACGAGGGATTCGAGATGGTCGAGGATGCGCCGCTGCACGGTGACGTCGAGCGCGCTGGTCGGCTCGTCCGCGACGACCAGCCGCGGCCGGGCCGCGATGGCGATCGCGATGAGCACGCGCTGGCGCAGCCCGCCCGAGAGCTGGTGGGGATACTGGCGGGCGCGCGCGGCGGGGTCGTCCACGCCGGCCTGGCGCAGCAGCTCGACCGCCCGGACCTTGGCGTCCGCACGGCGCGCCAGCCCGTGGATGACGAGCACCTCGGCGACCTGGTCGCCCACCCGCACCACCGGGTTGAGGGACACCGTCGGGTCCTGGGGCACCAGGCCCACGTGGCGGCCGCGGACGGACTGCCACTCCTTCGCGGTGAGGTCGGACAGGTCGCGGCCGTCGAGTCGGATGCGTCCCCCGGTGACCGCGCCCCCGCGGGGCAGCAGGTGCAGGGCGGCGTGCGCGGTCGTGCTCTTGCCCGACCCCGACTCGCCGACGAGCGCCACGACCTCGCCCGCCGCGACGCGGAGGTCCACGCCCCGCACCGCCGGGCGGGTACCGCCGTCCGGCGTGCGGTAGGCGACCTCGAGGCCGCTGATCTCCAGGACCGGGGCTTCCAGGGTCGGCTTCCCCGGGGCCGGGGTCTCGCCGCGGGCGTCGGTCACTGGTCTTCTCCCGTCGTCTCCAGCGCCCGCGACACCCGGTTGGCGGCGAGCACGACGGCCACGATGACGAGGCCGGGCAGGGTGGTGAGCCACCAGGCGGTGGCGAGGTAGTCGCGCCCGCCGGAGACGAGAGCGCCCCACTCGGGCGCGGGCGGCGGCGTGCCGTACCCGAGAAAGCTCAGCGCCGAGACGGCCAGCACGGCCGTGCCGAAGTCGAGGGCGACGAGCGCGAGCACCGGTCCCGAGGAGTTGGGCAGCACGTGCCGCCCGAGCACGGCCGGCCAGCGCAGGCCGGACGCCCGCGCCGCCTCGACGTAGGTCGAGGTCGAGACGCGCAGCACCTCGGCCCGCATGACGCGCGCGAACGTCGCGACCGACCCGACGCCGACGGCGACGGCGACCTTGACCGGGCCGAAGCCCAGCGCGGTGATGATCGCCAGCGACAGCAGGATGCTCGGGATCGCCAGGAGCACGTCGACCAGGCGCCCGATCACGTCGTCCACCCAGCCGCGCAGGAACCCCGCGAGCAGCCCGAGCAGCGACCCGACGACGAGACCGACGACGACCGCGAGCGCCGTCGTGCGCAGGGTGAGCGAGGCGCCGTGCACCACCCGGGCGTAGACGTCGCGGCCCAGGTGGTCGGTGCCGAACCAGTGCGCGCCCGACGGCGGCTGCAGCCGGTCGGCGGGGACGCCGCCCAGCGGGTCCTGGGCGGTGAACGCCTGGGGCACCACCGCCCAGGCGGCGACGAGCAGCAGCACGGCGACGGCCAGCAGCAGGCCGGGCCGGGCCAGCACGTGGCGGGCGGCGCGCCCCACGCGCCTCGGCCCGCCCCCGCGTGCGGGGGCGGCGGGCGGGGACGCCGACGCGGGCGCGGCGTCCGGGCGGGGACGGGAGAGGGTCTGCAGCGTCATGCGGTCACCGCCCGTGCTCGCCGGGGCTCGGCTCGCCGGGACTCGGACCGGACCTGGATCCGGGGGTCGAGCAGGGGGTAGACGAGGTCGACGACGAGGCTGACGACCACGAAGACGAGCGCCGAGAGCACGACGACCGCCAGGACCACGGGCACGTCCTGCTGGTTGACCGACTGCACGGTGAGGCGGCCGAGGCCCTGCCGCGAGAACACCGTCTCGGTGACGACGGCGCCGCCGAGGAGCCCGCCGACCAGCACGCCGAGCACGGTGAACGCCGGGATGGCGGCGTTGCGCAGGGCGTGCGCGAGGTGCACCCGGGCGCGGCCGGCGCCCTTCGCCCACGCCGTCTCGACGTAGGGCTCGCCGAGCGTGCCGCGCAGGGAACGGGACAGGATCTGCGCGAGCTGCGCCCCGGCGGGGACGGCCAGGGTGATCGTGGGCAGCACGAGGCTGATCGCCCCCTCGTTGCCGATCGCCGGGAAGACCGGCACCCGGAACGAGAACCACTGCAGCAGCACCAGACCCACGAAGAACGTCGGCAGCGCGACCCCCAGCGGGGGCAGCGCGGACAGGGCCTGCCGCAGGATGCGGGCCCGCGGGAAGACGCTGGCCACGGCCACCGCCGTCCCGCCGACGACGGCGACCAGGAGGGCCGCGCCGGTGAGCTTGAGGGTCTCGGGCAGTGCCTGCGCGACGAGGGACGTCGCGGGCGCGCCGCTCACGTACGAGGTGCCGAGGTCACCGGTCAGCGCGCCGAGCAGGGCGTCGCCGTACTGCACGAGGATCGGGCGGTCGAGCCCGTACTCGGCGCGCAGGGCGGCGAGCTGGGCCGGGTCGACCTGGCTCACCTCGCCGCCCCCGGACGCCACCAGCGCGGCCGGGTCGCTCGGCAGCAGGTACAGGACGAAGAACGCGACGGTGAAGGCCGCCCAGAGGACGAAGACCCCCTGCCCGGCACGTCGCAGCACGTAGCGCGTCATCTCACTCCCCCGCGCCGTCGGTGACCCACGCGTCGTAGAAGTCCAGCCGCGAGGAGGCCTCGAACGTCAGGCCCTGCACGCGGTCGGCGGCGGCGATCGTGGTGGACAGCTCGTAGACGGGGATGGCGTGCCCGCGCTCGAGCAGGAGCCGCGACGCCTCGGTGACGAGCTTCTGGCGCTCGGCCGGGTCCGTGGCGGCGGCGGAGTCGTCGAGCAGCTCGTCGACCTCCTCGGGGTCGCGCTGGTTGATGTTGCGCGCGTTCGCCGAGAAGATCGTGCGCAGCACGTCGGCGTCGGACCGGGTGAGGTTGTAGTAGTCGAAGTCGAAGTCGCCGGCCTCGTTCGCCGCCTCCTTCTCGGCGACGGTGACGTGCTTGAGCTGCAGGTCGACGCCGATCTGGCGCAGCTGCTGCTGGACGAGCTCGAGCGGCTCGGGCACCTGCCAGAACGTGACCGTGGTGGAGAGCTTCTGCCCGTCCTTCTCCCGGATGCCGTCGGCGCCCTCCACCCAGCCCGCGTCGTCGAGGATCTTCTTCGCGCCGTCGGGGTCGTAGGCGAGCAGGTCGTCGGCGCCCTCGAACAGCGGCGTCGAGTGCGACAGCACGCCGGTGGCCGGCTGGTCCTGCGGCGTGAGCACGGTGTCCACGACCTGCTGGCGGTCGATGCCCTTCAGGATGGCGGTGCGCACGGCCTCGTCGGCGGCGAGCGGGCTGGACTCGTTCGGGAACAGGTTGAACACGACGCCCGGGTTGGCCCGGTAGGAGAGCCAGAAGCCGTTGCCGTCGAACTGCGGCAGGTCGACGGCGTTGAGCGCGGCCGTGGCGTCGATCTGGCCCGACTGCAGGCTGCCGGTGCGCACGCTGGCCTCGGGGATCACCTTGAACGTCACGGTGTCGAGGTAGGCCTCGCCGGTGTGGGCGTTCGCCTCCGAGCCCCAGGCATAGCCCTTGACCTTCTCCAGGACGATCTCCTGGTCCTGGGTGTAGGACTTCACCGCGAACGGCCCGGAGCCCACGAACTTGCCGGCGCACCGGTCCGCGGCGGAGAGTGTCGCCGAGTCCGGTGACAGCAGGCCGAGGGAGAACGTCGAGGTGGCCTGCAGGAACTGCGCGCTGGGCTCGTCGAAGTCGACGGTCACCGTGTGGTCGTCCACGACCGTGGTGCCCGCGTACCCGACGAGGTACTGCGACCCGAGGGACGCCGTGGCGCCCAGGTCGACGATCGCGTCGAAGTTGGTCTTGACGGCCTGCGCGTCGATCGGCGTGCCGTCGGCGAAGGTGGCGTCGTCGCGCAGGTGGAACGTGTAGCTGGAGGCGTCGTCGTTCACCTCCCAGCTCTCGGCGAGCCACGGCAGGATGTCGCCGGACTCCGGGTCCTGCGCGGTGAGGGAGGCGACGGTCTGCCGGGCGGCGGCGATCGCGTCGTTGTTGCCCACCTGCTGCGGGTCGATGCAGTGCGAGTCCACCGTGAGGGCGAACGTCAGGTCGCCGCCGGCGACGGGCTCGGCGTCCGCGGACGCGCCCGTGCCGGCGGCGTCGGCGCCCGTCGAGCAGGCGCTCAGCAGGAGTGCGGCGGCCGACGCGGTCGCGGCGAGCGCGGCGGCGGGGCGGCGCGGGGTGCGGGGGGTCGTGGTCATCGCGGGTGGTTCCTCGTGGTCGTGGCGGGCCGCCCCGTGCCCGGCGCTGCGCCGGGGCACGGTCGTGGGCGGCCGGAGCCGTGCTTACCCCGCCGCGGGCGCGGCGGGGTCAGGTCGTTCCCGGAGCACCCCGTCACGTCGAAGGGTTGCTGGCCAGCGAGCCGGGCCTGGGTGCTGGCGCTCGTCACCTGCGCCGGAGGGAACCGGTCGCGAGCCCGCGAGTCAAGGAAAGCCGGGGACGTCTCACATCACGGACGTGCCGCGTCCACCCGGAGCGTCCCCGGCGCCGCGGCGGCCGCTGCACTAGTGCACAGGGGCCGGATCCTTGGTGTCGGCACTGGTCAGGAACCCGCGTCCATACGGTGATCCCATGCGATACCTGGAGGGCCCGTTCGAGCCCGTCACCGAAGAGATCACCGCCTACGACCTGCCCGTCACCGGACGGATCCCCGCCGAGCTGAACGGCCGATATCTGCGCAACGGCCCCAACGCGCTGGGCGTGGAGGACCCCGGCGTGCACATCTGGGGCATGGGCCAGGGCATGGTCCACGGGGTGCGGCTGCGCGAGGGCCGGGCCGAGTGGTACCGCAACCGCTTCGTCCGGACGTCGGGCTTCGCCCCCATGGTCCACGTGATCGAGCACGCAGGGCGCACCTTCGCCCTGGCGGAGGGTGGCCTCCCGCCCGCGGAGCTGGACGAGGAGCTGAACACGCTGGGGTCGTGCGACCTCGGCGCCACCGCCGAGGGCTTCACGGCGGGGGCGCACTCCAAGCACGACCCGGTGACCGGGGAGCTGCACTCGCTGTCCTACATGCCGGGCCGCGACGTCGTGCAGCACATCGTGACCGATGCCGGCGGCACGGTCATCGGCACCACCACGATCCCGATGACCCGGACGCCGTTCATGCACGACTTCGCGCTCACCGAGAGCCACGTCGTGCTCTGGGACACGCCGCTCGGCTTCGACGGCTTCGAGTGCCGCTGGCTGCCGGACCACCCGACGCGGGTGGGCGTCATGCCCCGGGCAGGAGGGGACGTGCGCTGGCTCGACATCGACCCCGTCCACGTCAGCCACACCTTGAACGCCTACGACGACGGCGACTCGGTGGTGGTCGACGTGATCACCGCCGACGGCCCGTTCGACCCCGCCGCACCCGGCGCGATCCGCCCGGCGCTGGACCGCTGGACGATCGGGCCGGGCACGATCCACCAGCAGCGCGTGGACGACAGGCCGCAGGACTTCCCGCGCGTGAACGAGTCGCGCCTGACCCGCCCCTACCGCTTCGGCTACTCGGCGGCGACCGCGCTCTACGGGGTCCCGTTCGAGCCTGACGGGGCGCCGTCCGACGACACCTTCACCAACGCCCTCGTCAAGCACGACCTGGAGCGAGGTACGGCTGAGGTGCACCGGTTCGGCCGGGACGAGGCGGTCGGCGAGGCCGTGTTCGCCGCGGCCGGAGCCGGCGAGGACCGTGTGGACGAGGACCGCGGCTACCTGCTGACCTACGTCCACAACCCGTCGCGGAACGCCAGCGACCTGGTGATCCTCGCCGCTCAGGACTTCACCGGAGCGCCTGTCGCCCGCATCCATCTGCCGGCCCGGGTGCCGCTCGGCCTGCACGGCAGCTGGCTCCCGGACCGCTGAGCCTCGGTGGCACGACGCCGTGGCAGCATGACGCCGTGACCGACGCGCCGCGATACCTCCGGATCGCCGCCGACCTCGAGCGGCGCATCGCCGACGGAGACCTCCGGCCCGGCGACCGCGTTCCCACCACCCGCGCGATCATGCACGAGTGGGGCGTCGCGATGGCGACCGCCACCAAGGCCCTCACCACGCTCCGGGAGACGGGCGCGATCGAGGCGGTCCCCCGGGTCGGCGCGGTGGTCGCCGCGCGGCGGCTGCCGTCGCGCTCGGCCGGGGGGCTCGGTCGCGACGAGATCGTCCGCTCGGCGATGAAGATCGCCGACGCCGACGGCTTGGCCGCCCTCTCCATGCGGGCGGTCGCGACCGAGCTCGGGGTCGCGACCACGACGCTCTACCGGCATCTCGACGCCAGAGCGGAGCTCACCCAGCTCCTCGTGGACGCCGCGTTCGCCGAGATCACCTATCCCGATCCGCCGCCGGGCTGGCGCTCGCACCTGAGGGTGGCCGCCCAGCTCCAGTGGGCGACCTACCAGCGCCATCCCTGGCTGCCGCGCCTGGTGTCCATCGTGCGGCCTGCGACCCTGCCAGGGCTGTTGGAGTACGGCGTGTGGACGATGCGCGCCCTCGACGGCCTCGACCTGGACCCGACCACCCGGCTGCACGTGTACGGGACGCTGGTCAACTACGTGCGCGGCACGGCGGTGAACATCGAGACCGAGGCGGGCGCCGAGCTGGACACCGGGATGACCAGCAGGCAGTGGTCCCGCGCACGGCGCGCGGTCGAGGGCCCGCTCGTCGCCCGGGTGACGCCGCCCGGCACGGACCTCGACCTCGAGTCCCTCTACTCCTTCGGGCTCGAGCGCCTGCTCGACGGCCTGACCCTGCTGCTCACGCCCCGGTAGGGGCTCCACCTCGACGCAGGCGCGCGCCCAGCAGGTACAGCTCGCAGCCGAGGCACAGGCCGACGACGGCGTTCAGGGCGGCCGCCACGAACGCGATCCCGGCGGCCCAGGGCACGGCGGCCAGGACCCCGGCCAGGCCGAGGACGACGCCCACCCCGGTCACGACGAGCCCGACGAGCTGGGCGAACCGGGGCGGGCGCGGGTCCTCGAGCTCGGCGGGCGCGGCGAGGCGCGGGCGCACGAGGGTGCGGAACAGCCAGCCCTGCACGGTGCCCTGCGCCCCGCGCACGGCACCCAGCAGGAACCCGGCGGCCACGACCGCGAGCAGCACGAGGCCGGCCGTCGACGCCCCCAGCAGCACGACGACCGCGAGCAGCAGCGCGGTGATGCCGGCGCCCACCCGCGGGCCGCGCGGGTCGATGCCGGCCGGGGCCTGGGTGGTGGTCTCGCGGGTCATCGTCGCCTCCTGCGGGCGGTCGGTCGTGCGGTCGGGTGGGGAGGTGCGGGCCGTGCGGGCGGTGCGGGCTCAGGCGGCGGCGGGCACCGGCAGCGCGGCGTCCAGGGCCTGGCGCGCCTGCGCCGGCGACATGCCGCCGCTGCTGCGGGCGGCCTGCGCCCCGGTCGCGTCGAGCACCAGCACGGTCGGGGTCTTGAGCACGCCGAGCTCGCGCACCAGGTCCAGGTGCTCCTCGACGTCGAGCTCCTGGTGCACGACGCCGTCCTCGCGCTCGGCGAGGCCGCGCAGCACGCGGGCCGTGGCGCGGCACGGGGCGCACACCTCGGCGGACAGCTGCACGAACGTCGCACGCTCCCCCAGGCCGACGCCGCGCGCCGCCCAGTCCACGCCGAGGTCCCGGCGGGCGGGGGCCGTGCGCACGCGGCCCTGGCGTGACCGCCAGAGCAGCCCCGCCACGGCGGTGAGCAGCACGAGCACGCCCAGGACGACGAGCTGGGTGGGCTGGTCGGTCACGGCTCCCCCTGGTGGGTTCGGGTGCGGGGTGGATGCGGGCTGCGGTGCGGTGTCGTGGGACATCCTCCTCGTCGTTCACGATCCGGTCGACGGGGTGACCGCATGCCGGACGGCGGCGCGATCAGGCCGGCACCGGGGTCACGGCGTGGTCGACGGCGGTGAAGCCCGCCGCACGACGTGCGTCGCGCGGCCCCCAGAGGTCGGTCGTGACCTCGGCCCGCACGAGCGGCGCCACCTCGGCGGCGAACCGGCGCAGCACGTCCTCCTGGTGGGCCGGCTCCAGCAGGTGGTTCACCGACACCGACTGCAGCACGTGCCCGAAGGAGCCGTGGTAGTCGAGGATCTTCTCGGCCACCCGTTCCGGCGAGCCGACCAGGGCCGGGCCGCGCTCCACGGCGTCCTCGATCGTCTCGAACGCCAGCGCCTTGCCCACGTGGGTGGCGGGGTCGTAGCCCCGCGCCCGCAGGCGCGCGACCTGCCCCTCGTACAGCGCGCGGTACTGCTCGATCGCCCGCTCGGTGGTGTCGGCGAGGAAGAGTCCGCCGGAGCCCGCCCCGACGAACCCGTACGCCGGGTCGTGCCCGGCGGCGGCGTACCGTTCGCGGTACCGGTCGATGAGCACCTGGTAGCTCTCCCGGGGCTGGAGCGCGTTGGCGCTGACGACCGGGTCGCCCCAGCGGGCGGCCAGGTCGACGGCGAACTCGCTCGTCGCGGAGCCGTGCCAGACGCGGAACGGTCCGGCGAACGGGCGCGGCAGGGTGGTGGCGTGCTCGAGGGCGTGGCGGTGCCGGCCCGACCACGTTACGTCCTCGGCGCTGAGCAGCAGGCGCAGCAGCTCGTAGTTCTCCTCGAGGTACTCGTACTGCTTGGCGATGTCGAGGCCGAGCAGCGGGTACTGCAGCTCCTCGTTGCCCTTGCCGATGACGATCTCCAGCCGCCCCCGGGACAGCTGGTCCACGGTCGCGAGGTCCTCCGCCACCCGGATCGGGTCGAGCAGCGAGAGCACCGTGACGCCCGTCGAGAGCAGGATGCGGCGGGTGCGCGCCGCCACGGCGCCGAGGATCACGGTGGGGGCGGACGACAGCACGTCGCCGGCGTGCCGCTCCCCCACCGCGAACGAGTCGAAGCCGAGCTCCTCGGCCAGGACGGCGTGCTCGACGACGCGCTCGAGCCGGTCCGCGGCCGGCACCGCCTCCCCCGTCACCGGGTGCGGCGGGTTGAAGACGATGTCGAGCAGCTGGAAGCGCATCAGGCCACGCGCTCCTCGCCCCGGACGACGGCCTCGGACGCGCCGGCCTCCGCGGCCGCCCGGTCCCGCGCCGCGACCCCCTCGCGCACGAGCGGGATGACGTACCGGCCGAAGTCGACCGCGTCGTCGAGCAGGTCGTAGCCGCGGGCCGAGATCACCCGGACGCCGAGGTCGTAGTAGGCGAGCAGCGCCTCGGCGACCTGCTCCGGCGTGCCGACCAGCGCGTTGGAGTTGCCCGCGCCGCCGGTGGCCTTCGCCGTCGCGGTCCAGAGCGCGTTGTCGTACCGCTCGCCCTGCGCGGCGATCTCCAGCAGCCGCTGCGACCCGGCGTTCTCGGGCCGGTCGATCGGGTGCCGCCGCGAGAGCTGCCCGCCCAGCGCCGCCTTGCGCGCCTCGATCCGGTCGAGCACCCGGTGCGCCTTCTCCCACGCCAGCTCCTCGGTGGGCGCGACGATCGGGCGGAACGCGGCGTGGATGCGCGGCGGCGTCGCCCGGCCCGCTGCGGCGGCCTCGGCGTGCACGCGGTCGATCTGCTCCTGGGTGCGCGCGAGCGGCTCGCCCCAGACGGCGTAGATGTCGGCCTCGGCCGCGCCCACCCGGAACGCGGCGTCCGACGAACCGCCGAAGGAGATCGTGGGCACGTGGCCCTCGAACGGCTTCGTGTCCAGCACGAAGTCCTCGAAGTCGTAGTGGTCCCCGTGGTGGTCGAACGCCTCCGGGCTCGTCCACGCCTGCTTGACGATCCGGATGTACTCGTGGGTGCGGGCGTACCGCTCGTCCTTGGTGAGGGTGTCACCCTCGCGCCCCTGCTCGTGGTCGTTGCCGCCGGTGATGAAGTGCACCGACAGCCGGCCGCCGGAGAGCTGGTCGAGCGTGGCGAACGTCTTGGCGGCGTACGTCGGGTACGAGACGTTCGGGCGGTGCGCCAGCAGCAGCTCGATGCTCTGCAGGCGTGCCGCCGTGTACGCGGCGAGGGCGGCCGGCTCGGGGCCGGACGACCCGTACGCGAACAGCACCCGCGTCCACCCGTTGTCCTCGTGGGCGCGCACGATGCGCTCCAGGTACGCGGGGTCGAACGGGGCGGTGGTGCGGGCCGACGTCTCGGAGGCGTCGTTCGTGGTGGCGATGCCGAGGAACTCGACGGGCATGGTGGTCTCCTTCGAGGAACGGGTGGGGTGTCTCAGGCGTCGGCGGCGGGCGCGACGGCCGGCGCGGGGTCCGGCTCGGTGGCGGGTCCGGTGGCGGGGAGGCCGGCGTCCCGCCACGCGGGGAACCCGCCGTCGACGTGCGTGACGTCGGTGTAGCCGCGGGCGGCGAGCGCCGCGGCGACCGGTCCGGAGCCGTTCACCGACCCGCACACCACGACGACCGGGGTGTCGAGCGAGATCGCGGGCGCGTCGGCCGGGCCGAAGAGGGCGTCGAGGTCGTGGCGGTCGGCGAGCGTCGCCCCCGGGATCTCGCCGGTGGAGGCGCGGCCGCCGGCCGACCGCACGTCGATCAGCAGGGCGCCGCGCTCGACCCGCGCGCCGGCCGCGCGCGCGTCCTGCGGGGCCGGGGCGGTCTCGGGCGTGGTCGCCGGGGTGGTGTCGGGCGTGGTGGTCATGGGGTGCTCCTCGCGCGGTGGGACGGGGTCGGTGGTCGGTCGGTCGGTGGGTTCGCGTCGGCGGCCGCGGGGTCAGCGCGACGCCGCCAGGGCGGGGACGCGGGGCTGCTCGCCCTCGGTCGCGCCCCACGCCTGGGCGAGCAGGGCGAAGGAGCGCTGCCGGTCGGCGGGGTCGTGGGCGGCGGTGGTGACGAGCAGCTCGTCGGCGCCGGTCACGCGCACCAGGGTCTCGAGCCGCTCGACGACGGTCGCGGGGTCCCCGACGACGCGGGTGTCGACGCGGTCGGCGACCACCGCGCGCTCGTCCTCGGCGCGCTCCGCCCAGGGCGTCGCGTCGGCCGGCCGCGGGTACGCGATCGCGCCGTCGGTCCCGCGCCTGATGGACAGCACCCAGTCGGCGAACGGCGCCGCGAGCTCACGGGCGCGCTCGGTCGTGTCCGCGACGAGCACGTCGGCGGACACCACGACGTACGGCTCCGCGAGCACGCCCGGCCGGAACGCCGCCCGGTAGGCGGCCACCGTGTCGAGGGTGTTCGACGGGCTGACGTGGTAGTTCGCGGCGAGGGGCAGGCCGAGCTCCCCCGCGACGCGGGCGCTCTCGCCGCCGGAGGACGCCAGCACCCACAGGTCGAACGCGGCGCCCTGCACCGGCGGCGACACGAACCGGCGGCCGGACCCGTCGGCGAACGTCCCCGCCTGCAGGCCGAGGACCAGCCCCAGCTCCTCCCGGAAGCTCGCCGGCGTCCGCGACGCCCCGAGCACCGCGACCTGGGCGAGGGCCCGCTCGCGCAGCACGGAGTCCCCCGCCGTCGGCGGCGCCGGCGGCACGTACAGGCCGTCGACGACGCGCGGGCCGCTCGCCTCCGCGGCCCCGGCGGGCGCCGGCGCCGGGCGTCGCGCACCGCCGCCCGGCGGCGGGGTGAACGCGCGGCCCAGCCCCAGGTCCACGCGCCCCGGGTGCAGGGCGGCGATGGTGCCGAACTGCTCGGCGGCGACGAGCGGGCTCGTCGTGCTCAGCAGCACGGCGCCGGAGCCCACCCGGATGCGCGCGGTGCGGGCGGCCGCCGCCGCGGCGAGCACGGCGGGCGACGCCGAGCCGACGCCCGGCGACAGGTGGTGCTCGGCGTACCAGACGCGGCGGTAGCCGAGCCGGTCGAGGTCGACGGCGAGGTCGACCGCGTCGCGCACGGCCTGGGCGCCCGTGCGCCCCTCGGGCACCAGCGCGAGGTCGAGGACGGACAGGGGCACCCGGGTGGGGTCGGTCATGGTGGTCTCCAGCTGCTCGTCGCGGCTCGTCGTGATTCGTCGTGGTTCGTCGTCGCTCGGTGGTCGTCGATCACTCGGTCTTGGGCAGGCCCGGCGGGTTGGTCTCGGGCTTGGCCACGGCCTCGGTCTCGAGGCCCCAGCGCTCGAGCACCTGCTGGTAGGTGCCGTCGTCGAACGCGTGCTGGAGCGCGGCCGTGACCGCCGGGGCGAGGTCGTTGCCCTTCTTGGTCGCGACGGCGATCTGGGCGGTGTCGGGCCAGCCGCCGTTGAGGGTGCCGACGACGGCGAAGTCGTCGGGCGCGATCTTCGCCTGGTAGGCGAGGGACGCGTTGGGCCCGACGTAGACGTCGAGGCGGCCGGACTTCAGGGCGAGCAGCACGTCGGACAGCTGCTCGTAGTACTCGGGCTGCCCGCCGGCGATCGGCTCCAGCCCCGCCTCGACGTTCTGGTCGTTCCACTCGAGGAGGATCTTCTCCTGGTTGGTGCCGGAGCCGACGCCGATCCGCAGGCCCGCGATGTCCTTGCGCTCCGCGATCTGCGGCACGTCGGAGCCGGCCTTGGTCAGCCAGCCCAGCTCGTCGTTGCGGTAGGAGGAGAAGTCGATCGTCTCCTTGCGCTCCTCGGTCACGGTGACGTTGGAGATCACGGCGTCCACGTCGCCCGACTGCAGCGCGAGGGGCCAGTCGGCCCAGGCCTTGACCTCCAGGCGCAGGTCCTTGCCGAGGCCGTCCGCGACGAGCTGCGCGATGTCGGTCTCGTTGCCGATCGGCGTCTTGTCGTCGTCCGCGAAGAACCCGAGCGGCGGGGCCGCGCCCGCGCTGACGGCGACGACGAGGTCGTCCTGGTCCGCGAACGCGTCGGGCAGCAGGTCGATCGCCTCCGGCGACTCGGTGGACCGCACGCGGTCCTGGTCGGGGCTGGTGCTGACCTCGAGCCCCGCCGCGGCGGCACCCTCGGAGCTGGTGCCGGCGGGGGCGTCGGCGCCGTCGGCCGTGCCGGCGGCCTCGGGGGCCGAGGTGCTCACCCCGCCGCAGGCCGTGAGGGCGAGCAGGGGAAGGGTGGCGAGGACGGCGAGCAGGCGGGCGCGGCGGGTCGGTGCGGTCACGAGGTTCTCCTGGGGTGGGTGGGTCGCGCGCGGGGCGCGGGCCGGTGGGCGGGGTGGGTCACAGGACCCGGTCGAGGAAGGCGCGGGTGCGGTCGTGACGCGGGTGGTCGAGCACCTGGGCGGGCGGGCCCTGCTCCACCACGACGCCGTCGTCCATGAACACGACCTGGTCGGCGACCTCGCGGGCGAAGCCGATCTCGTGGGTCACGACGACGAGCGTGGTGCCGGTGCTGGCGACGTCCTTGATGACCTCGAGCACCTCGCCCACGAGCTCGGGGTCGAGCGCGGAGGTGGGCTCGTCGAAGAGGAGCACGCGCGGGCGCAGGGCGAGCGCCCGGGCGATCGCGACCCGCTGCTGCTGCCCGCCGGACAGCTGGCGGGGCCGGGCGTCGGCCTTGTCGGCGAGGCCGACGCGGGCGAGCAGCTCGCGCGCCTCCGCCTCGACCACGGCGCGCGGGCGGCCCTGGGCGGACAGCGGCGCCTCGACCACGTTCTCGAGCACGGTGAGGTGCGGGAAGAGGTTGAAGTTCTGGAAGACGAACCCGATCCGGGTGCGCTGCCCGAGGATCTCCCGCTCCTTGAGCTCCTGCAGCACGTCGCCGCGCCGCCCGTGCCGGCGGCGGTAGCCGACCAGGTCGCCGTCCACGGTGACGAACCCGGCGTCGACCTTCTCGAGGTGGTTGATCGCGCGCAGCAGCGTGGACTTGCCGGAACCCGACGGGCCCAGGACGACGGTGACGGTGCCGGGCTCGAAGGTCAGGTCCACGCCCTTGAGCACCTCGAGGGTGCCGAAGCTCTTGCGCAGGTCGTGCACCTCGACGCGCCCGGCGGCCGGTCCCGTGGTGGCGTTCGCGGTCGGGCGGCGGGTCACGGTCGCGGTCATGCCGGGCCTCCGGAGGTGCGAGCGGTGCGGGTGAGGACCCCCACGCGGGCGCGGGCGGCGAACGCGGGCGGCACGTGGTCCGGGACGGGGCGGCCGGTGAGGCGCGCCCGGGCGACCGCCGCGGACCAGCGTGCGCGCTGCAGCGGCGTGGGCGGCAGGGTGCGCACGGCACCCTTCGCGTAGTGCCGCTCCACGTAGTACTGGACCACCGTGATGAGGGTGGTCAGCACGAGGTACCAGAGGGCCGCGACGATGAGCAGCGGCACCACCTTGCCGTTGCGCCCGTAGATCACGGAGGCGATGTAGAACAGCTCCCCGTACGCGAGGACGTACACGATCGACGTGCCCTTGAGCAGGCCGATCACCTCGTTGACGGCGGTCGGCACGATCGAGCGCATGGCCTGGGGCAGCACGATGCGGGTCACCTGCCGGCGGCGCGGGATGCCGAGCGACGCGGCGGCCTCCTGCTGCCCCTGGTCGACGCTGAGGATGCCGGCGCGCACGATCTCGGCGGAGTAGGCCGCCTGCGAGAGCCCGAGGCCCAGGATGGCGGCGCCGAACTTGTCGATCAGGCCGAGGGTGTCGAACCAGAGGTACTCGGGCCCGAACGGGACGCCGAGGCTCAGGTGGGGGTACAGATAGGCGAGGTTGTACCAGAGCAGCAGCTGCAGCAGCAGCGGCACGGACCGGAACACCCACGTGTAGGCCCAGGACACGCCGACCAGGAGCGGCGAGCGGGACAGGCGCATGAGCGCCAGCACCGTGCCGAGCGCGAAGCCCACCACCGAGGCGGCCGCGGTGAGGCGGATCGTGGCCCAGGCCCCCGAGAGGATCGAGGGCCAGGTGAGGTACTGCGCCACGACGCCCCACTCCCACCGGTCGTTGGTGACCAGCGAGCTGACGACCATCGCCAGCAGCACGGCCACGCCGGCCGTCGCGACCCACCGGCCCGGGTGGCGGGCGGGCACGATGCGCAGGTGCGCGTACGGGGTGCGCCCGGGGCGCGGGGCCGTCGAGGCCCCCGGCGGGGTCGCCGTCGTCGTCTCGGTCGCGGCGGTCATCGCGGCGCCCTCTCCCCCGCCGTGACGGCGAACGGCACGTGGTTGCCGGGCGGCGGCGCGGGGCACGTGCCGTGGTCGCCGAAGGCGAACGGCAGGTTGAGCGCGCCGTTGAGGTCGAGCCGCGCCGTGCCCGACGTGCCGGGCACCAGGCCGTCCGGCAGCTCGGGCCGCACCACGCGCCAGGGCGCGACGCCGGCCGCTTCGTCGCTGAAGAGCAGCGTCGGGGCGCCGCCGGGGCCGCCGGTGAGGACCAGCGTCACGGTGCGGTCGCCTCGGGTCAGGTCGAGCTCGCCGACCGCGCGCACCCGGTGCACCAGCCCGGGCCGGGCGGCACCCACGACGAGGTCCCGCGGCTCCGCATGGAGCCGCACGGGGGCCGTGAGGTCCCACGACGGGTCGTGGTCGAAGGCCGGCACGCCGGCGAAGTCGAGGCGGGCGCGGGCGTGCGGGTCGCGCAGGCGGATCGCGAGCCGGCCGGTGCGACGCACGAGCTCGACGGCGACGGTCGCCGTCTCGGCCCGCTCGTCGGGGGCTCCCGGGGCGAGGGGCTCGCGCCCGGCGGGCAGGAACGTGCCGAGGATCGTGCTGCCGCCCTCGGGCACGTCGCCGTCGAACGCCCCGCCGCGGACGTCGGGCCCCTCGACGAGGGGGCCGGTCGCCTCGCCGGGCCGCAGGTGCGCGCCGGCGTCGTCGGCGAGCCACAGTCCGGGCACGCCGGGCAGCGGCTCCGGACGGGCGGGGAGCCAGTGGAACGCCGTGAGGCTCAGCCAGCCGTGCGGGACGGCGAGCTCCCGCTCGCGGTCGGCGCGCCGGCGCGCCCACGCGACGGCGCCCTGGTCGGCGCCCTGGTCGGTCGTGCGCCGCAGTCGCGGCGCGTCGGTGACGGTCATCGGGGACCTCCGGTCACGAGGGTGCGGGCAAGGAGGCGCCGCGCGGCGGCGCGGCCCGGGCGCGGCGTCATGCGCGCACCAGTCGCGCGCCGGCGGGGCGGGCCGACCGGGCGCCGGGACGGGCGTGCGCGGGCGCGTCGGGCACGGCGTCAAGCACGGCGCGGTCCACGCCCGGCAGCCCGAGGGTCTCGCGCAGCGTGCGCGGCCCGGGCGCGGCGGGGGCCAGCAGGCCGTCGCGCGCGAGGCGCGGCACCACGCGCTCGACGACGGCGTCGAGGTCCGGGCCGAGCGAGGAGGGGCGCAGCAGGAAGCCGTCCGAGGCTCCCGCCGCCCGCCAGTCGGTGATCGTCTCCGCGAGGTCGTCCGGGGTGCCGGCCACGACGAGCAGGCCGCCCGAGATCTCCGGCCCCTCGAGCGCCTCGACCAGCTCGAGCCGGGCCTGGGCGCTGGCCCGGTCCTCGGCGAGCACCACGTACGCCTCCGTCAGGACGCGCAGGGAGTCGGGGTCGCGGCCCGCGGCCCCCGCGGCGTCGCGCAGCCGCGACCGCAGGTGGATCGCGCGGGCGGGCGCGGTGGCCGCGATCCGCACGACGTCCGCGGTCCGGGCGGCGAGCGCGAGCGCCGCCTCGGTGCGCACGGACACGACGACGGGCGGGCGGCCCTGCCGGGGGCGGTCGTCGGAGGCCCGGGAGCGCACCGCGAACCGGACGCCGTCGTGGTCCACCCGGTACCGGCCCTCGGCGTCGACGGCGACCGCGCCGTCCCCGCGCGCGCGCCCGTCCCAGTGCCGGACGACCCGCGCCGCCGCGGCCGCGGCCTGCGCGGCCCAGGCGTCGTCCTGCACGACGGCACCGGCCGGGAGGCCGACGTGCCAGCCCGCACGCCCCGCGCTCGCCTGGTCGACCTGGGCGATCGCCCGGGCCACGTGCGCGGGGTCCACGTGCGCCGTGTCGACCGCGGCGACGAGGCCGGTGCGCCGCGTGCGGGGCGCCACCCGGGCGGCGGCCACCGCCGCGTCCAGGCGGCCGGTGACCTGCCGCCGGCCGGGGTGCAGCAGGAAGCCCTCGTCCAGCGTGACGAGGTCGATGCCCCCGGCGTCGGCGGTGCGGACGAGCTGCACGAAGCGTTCGCCGTCGAAGGACCGGGCGGCCACGACGCCCCGCGCCCGGTGGGCGCCGGGGCGGGCGCCGGCGGCGGTCAGGTCGACCCCGAGGACGAGGGGGACTGCGGGGACGGTGGGACGGGCGGCGGGGGGCTGCGGGTACGACACGTCGGCTCCGATCGGGGCACGGCGAGCGCGCGCGTCGCCGGCGGGTCGGGACCCGCGGGTGCGCGCGTCTGCCGGTGGGCAGGGGAAGGACGTCCGCCGGGCGGACGGGGGCCGGGTGCGGCCGGGCTCCGGCGCGGTGCCGGGCCCTCGGGCGGTCCACCCCGCGGCGTGCGGGGCGGAGGGTCAGGCCGCGGTCAGCGGCGTCGACACCACGCCGGCGTGGTCGACGTGCTCGGCATGACCGACGTCGCGCGCGGCGCGGCGAGGGCCGGCGCGAGGCCGTTCCGGGACGACAGGGGACGCACGGTGCTCGCGTCGCGGTTCATGCTCGTCCTCTCCTGGTTCCCGCCGTGGCGGGGTCGCGTGTTGCCCGGCCGTCGGCGACGGCGGGCCTGGTCCTCACCCGGGGCACCCACCCGCGCTGGGGGTTGCCGTCCGACGAGCCGGGGCTTCGCGTCGGAGCTCATGACCGACCGGGACCTGCGACCGCACCGCCTCCCGGCGCCGCGGTCACCTGACCCGGTGCGCAGGAAAGTAGGCGCCCGGTCCCGGGGTGTCAACGATCCGCGGGGTTCGTCTCGCATACCGAACAGGTCCGACCGGATTTATCGGAATTCGAGGTCCGGGCGGAACCCGTCTACCGTGGACGTCGTGAGCCAGACCGCAGGGCACGACCACGAGCAGCACTCCCCCGAGGCCGCCGAGATCCGGGCGCTGGTGGACCAGCTGCGCCGGCTCGTGCTGACGTACAAGTTCGGGATCGACGAGGTCATGACGAAGATCTCGATCCTGCGGGACGAGTTCCGGCTCATGCAGAACTACAACCCCGTGGAGCACGTGGGCTCGCGCCTCAAGTCGCTCGAGTCGATCGTGGCCAAGTGCCGCCGCAAGGGCATCCCGCTCACGCCCGACGGCGTGCGTCAGCAGATGTTCGACGTCGCGGGCGTCCGCGTCACCTGCAGCTTCGTCTCGGACATCTACCGGGTACGGGACATGATCACCAACCAGTCCGACCTCACCGTCCTGGAGGAGCGCGACTACATCGCGCACCCCAAGCCCAACGGGTACAAGTCGCTGCACCTCATCGTGCAGGTGCCGGTGTACCTCTCCGACCGGGTCGAGCACGTCGTCGTCGAGATCCAGCTGCGCACCATCGCGATGGACTTCTGGGCGAGCCTCGAGCACAAGATCTACTACAAGTACGCGCGCGACGTGCCGCGCCACCTCACGGACTCCCTCAAGCTCGCGGCCGACGTCGCCGCGTCGCTGGACAGCTCCATGGAGCGCATCCACGACGAGGTCAAGGCCATCGCCGGCGAGGCGGAGCCGGCCGAAGAGCGGGACTCGCTGCTCACCCCCGAGGAGATGCTCCGCAACTTCTGGACGGCCGCCAAGGCCGAGGGCGACGTGCTGCGCACGTCGCGCGAGAGCTGACCCGGCCGGGCAGGCTGAGGTCCGTGCCAACCTCCTCGCCCGCCGGCCTGCCCGCTCCGGTGGCCGCGCTCCTGGCCGCCGCGAACCGCCACGACACCCCCGCGTTCCTGGCCGCGTTCACCGGCGACGGCGTCGTCGACGACTGGGGCCGCGAGTTCCGCGGCCCCGACGCCGTCCGGGGCTGGAGCGACGCCGAGTTCATCGGCGTCGAGGTCACCCTGGATGTCACCGAGGTCACCGGGGCAGACGCGGGCGCCGTGACCGTGCTCGCCGACGTCGGGGGCCAGGGGTTCAACGGCCCCTCGCACTTCACGTTCACCGTGGACGGCGACCGGGTGGCGCGGATGACGATCCGCGCCTGATCGCCACCGGCACCTGCGCCACCGGCGGGCTCGAGACGCTCGCCGAAGTTCGCCCGCTCGTCACCGCGCCCGCGCCGCGCCGATCGCCGATCGCGGGGCTACGCTGCGGGGAGAGCGACCGGGCGGAGTCGGTGATGAAGCCTCAGCACGACGGCCCGTCGGCCGAGGTCGAGGTCGTCTCCGCCGACCCTCTGGCTCTCCGCTCGACGGTGTACCAGGCGAAGCTGCGCCCGGCCGTCAGCCCCGACTACCTCGTGCCCCGGCCGCGGCTGGTCGCGCTGCTCGACGCCGCCGTGCGGGCGCCCCTCACGCTCGTCGTCGCGCCGGCCGGTTCGGGCAAGACCTCCCTGCTTCGCGACTGGGCCGCCCGGACGCCCCTCCCGCACGCGTGGCTGTCCGTCGACGAGTACGACCGGGACCCCGCGCAGCTCTGGACGGGGATCCTCGCGGCCCTCGAGGGCATCGCCCCGGGGTGCGCGGAGCCCGTCGCCCGGCTGCTGCGCCGCGAGGGGGCCCTCCTCGACGCCGTCGGAACGCTGCTCGACGACCTCGAGACGAGGCCGTACGACGCGCGCGTGCTCGTGGTCGACGACCTCCAGCTGGTCGACGACGAGGACGCCGTGACCGCCTCGCTCGCCGTCTTCGTCCAGCACCTCCCGCCGTGGCTGCGCGTCGTCGTGTCGAGCCGCCACACCCCCCGGCTCCCCGTGGACCGGCTCCGGGCGCGCGGCACGCTCAGCGAGGTCCGCTTCCCCGAGCTGCGGTTCTCGGACGCCGAGGCGGCCGAGATGCTGTCCCGGCTGGCCCCCGCGCTGCCCCCCGACCGGGTGAGCGAGGCCGCACGGCAGGCCGACGGCTGGGCGGCCAGCATCCAGCTGGCCGCGCTGGCGGCCCGGTCGGCCGAGGCGAGGGCCGCCCCCGAGGCCCCCGGCGCCCCCCGGCAGGGCGGCGGCGGTCGCTACCTCGAGGACTACGTCTGGCACGAGGTGCTCCAGGGCGAGCCTCACGACGTGGTCGAGGTCCTCCTGGCCACCGCCGTCGTCGACCGTGTCGCGCCCGGTCTCGCCCAGGCGCTCGCCGGCCGCGCGGACGCCCCGGAGCTGCTGGCTCTCGCCGAGGAGCGCGGCCTGTTCGCGGCGCGCATCGAGCCGTCGGGGACGTACGAGATGCACGCCCTGGTCCGGGAGGCGCTCGTCGCCCTGCTGCGCGAGCGGTCGCCCGACCGGGTCGCCGACCTGCACCGGCGCGCCGCGCGATGGTTCGAGGACGACGGGCAGCCCGTGGTCGCCCTCGAGCACCTGCTCAGCGCCGGCGAGCACCGGGACGCGCTCCGGCTCCTCGCGTCCTGCGTGTCCGACCTCTACGACAGCGGGCGGGAGGCCACCGTCCGGCGCGTGCTCGCCGCCGTCCCGGAGAGCCTGGTCCAGGCCGACCTCACCGCGTCGATCGACCTCGCCTGGTGCCGGCTGTTCGTCGACCGGGCCGGCTTCGCGCAGGCCGTCGCCGACCTCGGCGCCCGGGCCGACGGCGCCGCGGGCCCCGACCCCGGCGAGGGCGCCTCCCCGACCGTGCAGGCGCGGCTCGACGTGCTCCGGTCGGTCGCGGCCACCGTCCGCGGCGCGTGGGTCGACGGCGCCCGGCTCGCCCGGTCCGCGCTCGCGACGATCGGGGACCCGTGGCTGCTCGACCCCCTCGTCGTGCACGGCTGGAACCTGGTGGCCCGGGAGGTCGCGCTCTCCGAACGCTGGGACGACGAGAGCGCGGAGGTGCGCAAGGTCGCGGCCACGATCAGCGCCGCGCCGGAACGCCGGGTCGCCCTCGAGGGCACGCGGGCCCTGGGCGACGCACTGGCCGGTCACCCGATCGACGCCCTGCGGCTCGTCGCCGGCGCGCGGCGGGCGTCCGAGCTGTCGAACATCACCATGTTGCGGGCCGAGCTCCTGACCGCCGAGGCGATCGCTTTCCGCGAGATCGGCGACCAGGCCGCGGCGCTCCCCTTGCTGCTGCAGCTGGCCGGGTCCGGCTGCGAGCCGGTGCCGCACTGCCGGCTGCTGGCCTGCCTGGAGCTGTCCCGGTCGGGGCTCGACGACGGCGACGTCGACGCGGCGGAGCGGGCGCTCGACCAGGCCGTCGAGATCGTGCGCACCGAGGTCACCGGGCAGGGCGGGCGCAGCTGGCTGGCGGGGACGGGCGCGCTCGTGGCCCTCGCGGACCGGCGGCTCGACGACGCGCGGGGCTGGGCGGAGCAGGTCGACGACCCGTTCTGGTCCGGCGTCACGTCCGCGCGGGTCCTCCTGGCCGAGGGCGACGTCCAGGCCGGGCGGCACGCCCTCCGGGAGGCCGAGCCACGCTGTGTGCGGCACCGGGTGGTGCGCGACCTGCTGCTCAGCCGGAGCGCCGCGGGACCCGCGCAGGCCGAGGCGCACCTCGCGCGCGCGGTCGACCTCGCCGCCGCGCACGGCCTTGTGCGGACCGTCGTCTCGGAGGGCGCCGAGGTCGTCGAGGCGATCGAACGGCTGGCCTGGCGGGTCCCGCAACCGTGGCTGGCTCAGCTGCGTCGCGTGCCCGTGTCGGGGGCCGCGCCCTCGCGGGCCCGGGCGTTCGAGCTCGTCGAGTCCCTGACGGACCGCCAGCTCGGCATCCTCCGGATGCTGCCGAGCCGGCTCACGCTGCGGGAGATCGCGGACGAGCTGTACATCTCCGTGAACACGCTCAAGTTCCACCTCAAGGTCATCTACCGCAAGCTCGGCGCAGGGTCCCGGGCCGAGGCGGCCGAGACGGCGCGAGCGCTGGTGAGCCTGCGGCGGCCCGTTCAGCCGTCGAGCACCCTCCGCCGCTGAGCCTCGTACTGCTCGAACGTCAGCACGCCGCGGTCGACGAGCTCGGCGAGCGTCCGCACCTGCGCCGCGGGGTCGAGAGCCCGCTCGGGGTGGTCGCTCGTGGCCAGGCCGCGCACCAGGAGGTCCCCGGTCCCCCGCCGCCCGGTGCCGCCGACCGACCGGCCGAGGGCCGCCCGGAACCGGTCCCGCCCGACGCGCTCGCCCCCGACGAGCCGCCCGTGCGCGTCGCGGGCCGCCACGGCGAGCGCCGCCGCCCAGCGGTCCTCGACCAGGAGCAGGAGCGCGGACGCGTCGGGTTCCACCGTCACCGCGGCCAGGTCGACGTCGTGCGCGCTCAGCCGGACCCCGTCGGCGGCGGCCTGGACCAGGGCCGCGAGCTGCTCGAGCTCGTCCCCCTCGCGCGCCACCACCGACGCCTGGCCGACGCCGCGGTGCAGCAGGACCACGTCGATCAGGCGGATCGCCCCCGAGCCGACCAGGCCCGCCACGGCCGCGACGACGCCGTCGATCCGCCCCGGCGCGGGGACCGTCACCAGGACGCACTCGAGCAGGTCGGCGTCGGGCCCGGCGACCACACCGTCCGGGGGCACGTCGGTCATGACTCCCCCTCCGAAGGCCGGTCGAGCCCTGCACGACGATGATCACCGGCGCGGGGGTGGGCCCGCACCACCCCCCGGCGGATGGCGTCGGCCCACCCTGCCCCGGCGGATGCTCGCGTGATGGCGACGGAGCCCACGACGGGACGGGCGGCGGGTGCGGCGGGGATCGTGCTCCTCACGCTCGCGTCCGGGCAGTTCCTCATGACCCTGGACAGCTCGGTCATGAACGTCTCGATCGCGCAGGTCGCCGAGGACGTCGGGACCACCGTGACCGGGGTGCAGACCGCCATCACCCTCTACACGCTGGTGATGGCCACCATGATGATCACGGGCGGCAAGGTCGGGACGATGATCGGCCGCCGCAGGGCGTTCGCCATCGGCTGCGTGATCTACGGCGCCGGCTCGCTGACCACCGCCCTCGCGCCCAATCTCGGCGTGCTGATCCTGGGGTGGTCGGTGCTCGAGGGGCTCGGCGCGGCGCTGATCATGCCGGCCATCGTCGCGCTGGTCGCCTCGAACTTCGCGCCCGCCGGGCGGCCACGCGCCTACGGCCTCGTGGCCTCGGCGGGTGCGATCGCCGTCGCGGTCGGGCCCCTGATCGGCGGCGCCGTGACCACGTACTGGACCTGGCGCCTGGTGTTCGCGGGCGAGGTCGTGGTGGTCGCGGCGATCCTCGTGCTGACGCGCAGGATCGCGGACGCGGTGCCGGCCGCCCGGTCGCGGATCGACCTCGTGGGGGTCGTGCTCTCGGCCGTCGGGCTCGGGATCGCGGTGTTCGGCGTGCTCCGCTCGAGCGAGTGGGGGTGGATCCGCGCGAAGCCGGGCGCCCCGGCCCTCGGGGGAATCTCCGCGACGCTGCTGCTGATCGTCGCCGGCCTGCTCGTGATCCGGGTGTTCTTCTGGTGGCAGGCGCGCAGGGTGGCCCGCGGCCAGGAGCCGCTCGTCGACGTCACCATGCTGCACGACGCCCGCCTGGTCGGCGGCCTGGTCATGTTCCTCTTCCAGTTCCTCCTCCAGGCCGGCCTGTTCTTCACGATCCCGCTCTACCTCTCGGTGGCGCTCGGGCTCAGCGCGTTCGAGACCGGGCTCCGGCTGCTGCCCCTGTCGGTGACGCTGCTGCTCGCCGCGATCGCCGTCCCGAAGCTGTGGCCGCAGGCCTCGCCGCGGCGCGTCGTCACGATCGGCCTGGTCGCGCTGCTGGCCGGGATCCTCTCGCTGGTCCTGGCGCTCGACCTCGGGGCCGGGCCCGAGATCGTCTCGGTCCCCCTGCTGCTCGCCGGGCTCGGGGTGGGCGCGCTGTCGTCCCAGCTCGGTGCCGTCACCGTCTCCGCGGTCCCCGACCGGCTCAGCGGCGAGGTCGGTGGCCTGCAGAACACCTCGACCAACCTCGGGGCGTCGCTGGGGACCGCGCTGGCCGGGTCGGTGCTCATCGGCGCGCTCACCACCAGCTTCCTCCTCGGCGTCGAGGACAACCCCGCGGTGCCCGACGAGCTGGCGGCGTCCGCCACGGTGCAGCTCGCCGGCGGGGTCCCCTTCCTCTCGGACGCGCAGCTGGAGGCGGGCCTGTCGGAGGCCGGGCTGCCGCCCGAGCAGGTTGACGCCGTCGTCGAGGAGAACGCGGCGGCGCGGATCGACGGCCTGCGGACGAGCCTCGCGGTGCTGGCGGTCCTGGCCGCGGTGGCGGTCCTCCTCACCCGCCTCCTGCCCACCCGACCCGTCGGCGGACGCGACCCGGCGCCGTAGGGGTCGCGAGCACGGCCGGGGAATTCACCCCCGCCCGGGTGGGTACCGACCACCCGGGCCGGTGCCAGCGTGTGGTCCGCTGACGGCGGCACGTCCCTCGTCCGTCCGCGTCGCGGCTGAACCACGAGAAGCGGAGGACGGCCATGAGCGCCATGGACGCGTCGAGCCCACCGCCGGCGGCGACCCGGGCCAAGGTGCCGGCCAAGGCCTGGATCTCCTGGGTCGCGCTCGCGATGATGACGACCAGCTCGGTGGCGAGCCTGCGCGCCGCGCCCACCATGGCGGTGTACGGGCTGGCGTGCGTCTTCCTCTACCTGCTCCCGGCCGTCGTCTTCCTGCTGCCCACGTCGCTCGTCTCCGCCGAGCTCGCCTCCGGGTGGAAGGGCGGCGTCTACAACTGGGTCGCGCTCGGCATCTCCAAGCCCATGGGCTTCCTGGCCGTGTGGTGCCAGTTCGCGATGACGATCTTCTACTACCCCAGCCTGCTGGGGTTCGTCGCGAGCACCCTCGCCTACGTCTTCAACCCCTCCCTGGCCAGCAGCGGGGTGTGGACCGCCGCGGTGATCATCGTCGTCTACTGGAGCGGCGTCTGGGTGTCCTCGCGCGGCACCAAGGGAGTCGCCGGGCTCGCGAGCGGCGGCCTGATCATCGGCACCCTGATCCCTGGCGTCGTGCTCGTGCTCCTCGGCATGGTGTTCCTCGGACAGGGGAACGAGTCGGCGGCGCCGATGACGTCCGACAACATCTTCCCGGTCTGGGCGGGGCTCGCGAGCCTCGTGCTCATCGTGAACAACTTCCTCTCCTATTCCGGCATGGAGATGAACGCGGTGCACGTGTCGTCCCTGAGGAGACCGGCGAAGGAGTACCCGAAGGCCATGTTCCTGGCCATGGGGATGGTGCTGCTGATCTTCATCCTTCCGGCGCTGGCGATCAGCTGGGTCGTCCCCGCCGAGGAGCTGTCGCTCACGGCCGGCGTGATGCAGGCCTTCGACGCGGTGTTCGCCAACTTCGGCACCCAGTGGCTCACCCCGATCGTCGGCGTGATGCTGGTCACCGCCTCGCTCGGCGGGATGCTGACGTGGCTCGCCGGACCTTCGAAGGGCCTGCTGCTGATCTCCCGCCAGGAGGGCTATCTGCCACCGTTCCTGCAGCGGCTCAACAAGCACGGCGTCCAGCAGAACATCCTGGTGGCCCAGGGCGTCGTCACGACCGCGATCGGCCTGATGTATGCGCTGATCCCCGACGTGTCGAGCGCCTACTGGATCTTCTCGGTCATCACGACGCAGGTCTACCTGATCATGTACCTGCTCATGTTCGTCGCGGCGGTCAGGCTCCGCCGGCAGTACCCCGACCATCCGCGCGGCTTCCGCGCCCCGCTGCTGGTGACGCTCTGCGGGGTCGGGTTCGCCGCGTCGCTCGCCGCCCTGCTGGTGGGGTTCGTCCCCCCGTCGCAGTTCGGGGGCGGCAACGCGGGCCTGTACTTCCTCATCGTCGGTGGCGGCGCCCTGGGGCTAGGTCTGCTGGTCCCCTATCTCTTCTACCGGTTCCGCAAGCCGTCGTGGAAGCAGGCCGACGCCGCGGCGGACGACACGGAGGTGACCTCGTCATGAGCACCGTCGACGAGAGCCAGCCCGGGCGTGAGCGCACCGCGCTCTACGTCGTGGTGGCGGTCCTGGTCGGCGCCCTGGTGGTCGTCGGGCTGCTCGCCTTCCGGGCGGGGGCCGAGACGCGCGACGCCGAGACGAAGGCCGCCGCGCTGGTCGCCGCCCTCGAGGACGCCGGGGCGCGCACGCCGTCGGAGGAGCAGATCGCGCGAGTGCTCGGGGACGACGGCGGCGCGACGTGCCAGGACCCGAACAAGGAACTGAGCCGGGCGGTCCTGCTCGCCCAGCTGACGAACGGTGCCGCGGGCCCCGGCTCGCGGCCCGTGATCGCGGACAGCCGGGTTCTCCAGGGCCAGCTGCTGATCATCGAGATCTACTGCCCCGACCAGCTCGAGGAGTTCCGGGAGTTCGCCGACTCGCTGAAGACCGGCGACGTGGCCCTCCGTCCCGCCGAGTGACGGCGAGCGGCGGAGCGGGCCGCCTCTCGGGGCCCGGCCGGTCGGCGGCCGGCGCGGCGCTCAGCTGACCGGCAGGCCCTGCTTGCCGGAGTGCTCGGCGGCCAGCGCGGCGAGCGCCGCCCGCGTCTTGGTCTCCTGGGGCGCGCCCAGGTCGATCCCCTCCCGCGCGAGGAGGACCTTCGTCTCGGCGGCGACGTGGAACGCCTCGTCGGGCGCCGCCTTCGTCGAGAGCTCGAGGATCCGGCTGCCGTCGGGGAGCACCCACAGCTCGGCGACCATCCGTCGCCCCAGCCCCTCGGGGGCGAACCGGCACTTGAGCAGGTTCACGGGGCCGAGGACCGCGAGGTCGGCCAGGCCGACGCCCTCCGGCATCCCCCCGACGAGCATCGCCCGCTGGGTGGCGTCCAGCAGGTCGTCGAGCGGGCGCGTCCCGGACAGCAGCCGCCTGACCCGGCCGTCGGGCACCTGGGTGGTCAGCGAGCAGGAGCAGGTGTAGCCGGTCGGCGAGGCGTCCACCTCGACCTTGAAGCCGGGGTGGGCGCGAAGGTCGGCGGGCGCGTCGGCGGGCAGCATCGGGCGCAGCTTCACCGTCAGGTCGCCGGGCTTGCGCTGCGTCCGGCGGGCGCGCACCACCACCCCCGCGGCGGAGAGCCGCAGGTCCGGCGTGTCGACGAACGCGACCTGGCGGACGACGGCGTCGAGAGGGTCGATGCCCAGGGTGGTGACCACGGAGCGCAGGAGGTTGTCCGGGACCGTGAGCTTGAGCTCGACGGAGTCCACGTCGGGAAGGATCGCCAGCAGGCCGGCGAGCTGCTCCACGTCGTACATCGGGATCGTGGTCATCAGGACCTCCGGGGGGCCGACGGGCGGGCCGAGCGACCACGCCGGCGCGCGACGAGCTTCCACAGCTCCTCGACCACGACCAGCGAGCAGGCGAGCCCGATGCAGACACACCACTGGGCGAACGACAGTCCCGTGGTGCCGAAGATCCGCGCGAGCAGGTCGATGCCCGTGACCGCGACGATCGCGAGGAGCGCGAGGCCGTACCGGCGCAGCTGGACCGCCCCGGGCAGGGTGTCGCGGTCGAACATCGTGCCCTCCTGGTCGCGCGAGAGGAGCGCGCCCGCGAGGTGGAAGAACGACAACGTCGTCAGCAGCATCGTCGCCCCGACCACCGCGCCGCCCGCGCCGTCCCCGAGCTGGTACGCGATCAGCGAGCCGACCGTCATCACGGCGCCCTGCACGCACAGCCGGACCCAGCCCGCCCGCGAGATCACGGGGGCGGAGACCGGCCGGGGCGGTCGGGCCATCAGCCCGCGGACGGGCCGGTCGAATCCGAGCGCGATCGCCAGGGGGATGTCGATGACCATGTTGAGCCACAGGATCTGCAGCGGGTCGAGGGGCACCCCTCCGGCGATGCCCAGCGTGCCCGCCCCGATGAAGATCGCGATGTACGCGACGAGGGTCGACATCTGGAAGCGCAGGTACTTCACGAGGTTGTCGTAGAGCGTGCGCCCGTAGGACACCGCCCCGACGATCGTCGCGAAGTTGTCGTCCGTGAGGATCATGACGGCGGCCTCCTTGGAGACCTCCGTGCCGGTGATGCCCATGGCGACGCCGATGTCGGCCGTCTTCAGCGCGGGGGCGTCGTTGACCCCGTCGCCGGTCATCGCGACGACCTCGCCCTGCTGCTGGAGCAGCCGCACCAGGCGGACCTTGTCCTCCGGGGCGACCCGGGCGATCACCCCGATCTCCCCGATCTCGGCGTGCAGCCGGTCGTCGCTCGCCGCCGCGAACTCGGCGCCCGTCACCGCCCGTCCCTCGATGCCGAGCTCGGCCGCGATCGCGGCGGCGGTCGCCGCGTGGTCGCCGGTGATCATCCGCACCCGGATCCCGGCGTCGCGGCACTCCGCGATGGCCGCCCGCGCCTCGGGGCGCGGCGGGTCCACGATGCCGACCATGGCGAGCATCGTGAGGTCGTCGACGAGCCCGATGAGGTCCCCGCCGGCCCGGACGGCCGCGGGCTCGAGGTCGCGCTGGGCGACGACCATCACCCGCTCCCCGACCGACGCGATGGCGTCGTTGGCGGCGAGCGCCCGGCGCCGCTCGTCCTCGGCGACGCGGACCACGCTGCCGTCCGGCCGGAGGGCGGAGGTGGACCGGGCGATGAGGACGTCCGGCGCGCCCTTGACGTAGCACCGGACCACGCGGCGGCCGTCCGCGGCGGTCATCTCGTGGAACGTCGCCATGAACTTGTAGTCGGAGTCGAACGGCACCTCGGCCACGCGCGGGAACGCGGCCCGGGTCCCGTCGACGTCGAGGCCGCCCTTGGCCCCGAGCACGATCAGCGCACCCTCGGTCGGGTCCCCGACCAGGCTCTCGCCGTCCAGCACGGCGTCGGCGCACAGGACCATCGGGAGCAGGTAGGGGTCGAGGTCGAACCCCTGCCCCCCGACGTGCTTGATCTCTCCCTCGGTGCCGTACCCCTCGCCGGAGACCGTGAACCGTCCGCCCTCGGGGACGACGAGCTGCCGCGCGGTCATCTTGTTGAGGGTCAGGGTGCCGGTCTTGTCCGAGCAGATCGCCGACGTCGAGCCGAGGGTCTCGACCGCCGGGAGCCGCTTGACGATCGCGTGCCGTCGCGCGATCTCCCGCGTGCCCATGGACAGCAGGGCGGTGACCACGGCCGGGAGACCGGTCGGGATCGCGGCCACGGCGAGCGCCACCCCGGTGATGAAGAGCGTGTCGAACGGCTGCCCCTGGGCCAGGCCGAGCATCACCACGAGCACGAGGGCGACGCCGGCGATGGCCGCGATGATCCGGGAGAGCGAGTCGAGCTGGCGCTGCAGGGGCGTCCTGCCCGGCTCCGTGCTGGCGAGCATGTCGGCGATGTGGCCGATCTCCGTGCGCATCCCGGTCGCCGTGACGACCACCTCGCCCCGGCCCCGGGTGACCGACGTGTTCATGTAGACCATGCAGACCCGGTCGCCGAGGGGGACGTCCGCTCCCGGCACCGGGGCGACCGTCTTGGCGGCCGGCAGGCTCTCGCCGGTGAGCGCCGCCTCCTCGACCTCGAGCGCGGCGGCCAGCCACAGCCGCCCGTCGGCCGGCACCCGGTCGCCGGCCTCGACGAGGACGACGTCCCCCGGCACCAGCCCCGACGCGTCGACCTCGACCGCCACGCCGTCCCGGCGGACCCGGCAGACCGTCCGCATCATCTGCGCCAGCGCCTTCACGCTCTCCTCGGCCTTGGCCTCCTGGCGCAGACCGATCACCGCGTTGAAGACGGTGAGCCCCGCCAGCACCACGGTCGTGCCGGTGTCGCCGGTGACCAGCTGGCTCACGGCGGCGGCCACCAGCAGCACGACCTGCATGAAGTCCTCGTACTGGCGCAGGAACGCGCGCCACCCGGGTTCGCGGGCCGCGGCGGTCAGCTCGTTGGGGCCGTACGCCGCGAGCCGCGACCGCACGTCCTCGCCCGACAGACCCCGGCCGGGATCGACGCCGAGATCGCGGGCGACGTCCTGCGCCACGGCGGCGACCGGGTCGACCGTGGCCTCCGGTCGCGGGTCAGTGCTCGTCATCGGTGGCTCCGAGCGTCGGCGGGAGAACTCACGACCGATCCTGGCGCCGACCCGGGTGGTCCCGCTCCACCCCCCGTGGGGTGGGGCGGGACCACCCGTCCGGGTGCCAGCCTGTCAGTCGCGGCCGCCGCGCCGCCCGCCCCTCGCGGGAGGATCACCGCTGGAGGATCGCCGATGACCGCGCAGGACGTAGGACCGATCGACTACCTCGCCGTGGAGTTCCCCGGCGCGAGGCTGCAGGGCAAGGGCCTGGCGGCGCTGCTGGACCTGGTCGAACGGGGGATCATCCGGATCCTCGACCTCCGGGTCGCGAAGGTGACCGAGTCCGGCGACGTCGTCGGCGTCGCCCTGACCGACCTCGACGACGACGGCGAGCTCGACCTGACCGTCTTCGAGGGCTCCCGCTCCGGGCTCCTGGACGACGACGACCTCGCCGGGAGCGCGTCGCTCGTGGCGCCGGGCAACGCGGTCGGGCTGATCCTCTACGAGAACACGTGGGCGGGCCCGTTCGTCACCGCCATGCGCGAGGCCGGCGCCGAGGTCGTCGCGAGCGGCCGCATCCCCGCCGACGACGTCGTCGCGGCGCTCGAGGCGCTCGAGTCGCAGGCACCGGCCTGAGGCTCAGGCAGCACCGGAGGAGGACGAGATGGGACTGATCCGTGGCATGGCCCGCACGGCGGTGGTGGCGGGTACCGCGACCGCGGTGTCGAACCGCGTCTCCCGGCGGCAGGCCGGGCGCTGGGCGGCGCAGGAGGAGCAACAGTACGCGCCCCCACCCCCGCCGCCCCAGGCCGCCCCCGCTCCCCCGCCGCCCGCGGCGGGGGGCACCGACGTGATCGCGCAGCTGGAGCGGCTCGGCCAGCTGCGCGACAACGGCGTCCTCACCGACGCCGAGTTCGCGGCGCAGAAGGCCCGGCTCCTCGCAGGCTGACCAGGACCGTGAGCACGGGGCCGTGAGCACGACGCTGTGCTCACGGCCCCGTGCTCAGCGTGTGCTCGGCACCGCCCCGACCTCGACAGTGCGCCGGGAGAGCAGCGCGGCGGCGAGGAAGCAGGCGGCGCCGGCCATCGTCCCGGCCGTCGACCACCACGGGCTGAGATACGTGCCGGTGCCGGGCTCGACGTACGCGCCCACGGCCGACGCGGCGAAGGCGACCGACCCCACCATGTTGAGCCAGGTGCCGTGCCACGTCCGGGCGTCGCGGTCCCACAGGCTTCCCCGGTCGCGCACGGCGACCAGCGCGGCCGCGCTGGCGACGAGGAACGCGGCCGAGCCGTAGGCGTCCGGGCGCCACCCCGCACCCACCCGGTCGGGGTCCGCGACGGCGGCCGTGAGCGCCACGCCGGTGCTCACGTTGAACAGCAGCGTGCCGACGAGCTGGACCGCGGCCGCCCACCAGTCCCACCGGTCGGCCGGCTCCGTCCCGCGACGCGGCGGCCGCCTGCCGCTCAGCGCCAGCTGGATCACGGCCGCCGCGGTGAAGAGCAGGGAGCCCACGAAGAACGTCACCCCGACGGGGACCGGCCCGACGAGCTCGAGGTACGGCGGGAACGCGCCGACGAGGAAGCACAGCGAGCCGGCCGCGAAGCCCCACGCCTCGCGGCGGAGCCGGCGCGCGGCCGCGCTCTGGGTCCTGGTCGTCATCACGCCCGCCCGACGTCTCCCGCAGGCCCCCGCGAGGAGGCCCGGCCGCTGCCCCCGGCACGGCGAGTGTACGTCCGTGCCCGGCGCCACGCGGCCCCAGGACGGCCCGCCGCGGGGGCCCCCGCCCGGGGACGGCGGTCAGGCGCGCCCGGCGACGAGCAGCGTCAGGGCGGCCTGCTGCCCGGTCCCCGCGACGTCGGCGGGGGACGGCGACACCGAGGCCACGAGCGTCGCGCCCTCGAGCACCTGCAGCAGCTGCCCCCCGAGCGCGCCCGGGTCCGCGGCGCCCGCGTCCGCGGCGATCCCGGTGAGCAGGTCGCGGTACCGGTCGAGGTGTCGCTCCGCGAGGCGGAGCACCGGCGCCGACCGGTGCTGCGTCGCGGCGTTCATGACGCCGCACCCGCGGAAGCCGTCCTGGGCGAACCAGGAGCCCAGCGCGTCGAAGACGGCGGCCAGCCGGCTCTCCGGCCCACCGGAAGCGGCCGCCGCGGCGTCCCGGAGCCGACGCCACACGCGCTCGCTGCGCCGCTCGACGACGGCCTCCACGAGCCCGTCCTTCGAACCGAAATGGCGGTACAGCGTCTGCTTGGAGATGCCCGCGGTGGCGCAGAGCTCCGCGACCCCCACGCCATCCACACCCCGGTCGTAGAAGAGACCGGTGGCGACGTCGAGGATCTCCGAGCGCGTGCGCTGCGGGTCGAGCGTGGCTCCCTGAGGTACTGGCACCCCTTCATGGTACCGATCGGTACCGCTCGGCGTCGATCGTCGCTATGCTCCCGACACATGGAACCGATCAGTACCATCGACCCGGTCGCGGACGACCCCGCCACCCCGGACGGCGACGGGGCGGGAGCGCCGTCCTCGGTCGAGCTCACCCTCGTCTCCGCGGGACTGCGCCTGCTCAACGTGGCACTGCTGCCGGCGGGCCCCGGTCCGCATCCCGTCGTCGTCCTCCTGCACGGCTTCCCCGGCCACGACACCTGGCAGGACCTCGCGCACGTGCTGCGCCGCGCCGGGTACGCCACCGTGACGTTCCACTACCGCGGCTCGTGGGGAAGCCCCGGCGCCTGGTCGTGGTCCGCCGCGCTCGACGACGCCCGCGCCGTGGTCGCCACGCTGCGGGAGGACCGACGGTTCGACCCCGCACGGGTCAGCGTCCTCGGGCACAGCTTCGGCGGGTTCGTGGCGCTGCAGGCCTTCGCCGCCGACCTCGGCCTGCGGGCGGCCGCGTCGATCGCCGGGTTCGACTTCGGCGTCGCCCAGGACGACGTGAGCGCCGAGGCGGACGGGCGGTCCCGGTACGAGCGCATGTGGGGAGAGATGCTCACGCCGCTGCAGGGCACGAGCGCCCCCGCCCTCGTCGAGGAGATGGTGGCCGCCGGCGACCGCTGGTCGCTGCCGACGCTCGCACCCCGCCTGGCGGGACGTGACGTGCTGCTCGTCGGGACCGGCCGCGACCCCGTCGCCCCGGCCGAGCGCCACCACGCCCCGGTCGCGGCGGCGTTCCGGGCCCACGGCGTACGCCTCGCCGAGACGGTGCTGCCGACCGATCACGCGCTCTCCGACCACCGCGTCCGCCTCGCGCGGCGAGTGCTGGGGTTCCTCGCATCGCTCGACCGCCCGTGACCGGGACGCCCGGCGCGGTCCGGCTCCCGGGCCGCGCCCCGGCGCGGCGCCTCTGGGCCGCGGTGGCCCTCGGCTACTTCTCCCTCGGCGCCGGGCTCCAGCTGCTGCCGCGGCACCTGACGGAGCAGGTCGGCACGACGGAGGCGGTGGTCCCCGTCCTGGTGTGCCTGCCCTTCCTCGCGAGCGCGGCGGCGCGCCCGCTGGCGGGCCGGCTCGCGGCGCGCGGCGCGGCCCGACGGGCCGTCTGCGGGGGTGCGGTCGCCGTGGCGGTGGGCGCCGCCGCGCAGGCGGTCGCGACCGGCCCCGCCATCGTCGCGGCCGCCCGGCTCCTGGTGGGCGTCGGAGAAGGGCTGCTGTTCTCCGGGGCGCTGCCGTGGGTGCTGGGTGCGGCGCCGCCCGAGCGTCGCGGCCGCGTCGCCGGGTGGTTCGGGCTGTCCATGTGGTCGGGACTGACGCTCGGACCAGCGGCCGCCGCCGCCCTGGGCGCTCTCGACGGACGGACGGGCGACGCCGCCGCCTGGGTGCTCATGGTCGCGGCGCCCGTCGTCGCCGCGACCCTCGTGGGCGCGACCCCCGGCCAGGTCAGGGCCTCCGAGCCCACCCCACGAGCGGTCGCCGAGCGCGCTTCCGGTCCGCGCCGTCGGCGCGGGCCGACACGGACGGACGTGACCCCCGGCCTGTATCTCGGCCTGGTCGCGTGCGGGTACGGGGTGGTCGTCGGCGTCCTCGCCCTGCACCTTCGCGCCCGCGACCTCCCCGACGGCGCAAGCCTCGCCGTGCTGGCCGCGGCCTTCCTCGTCGTGCGAGCCGTCGGCAGCCCCGCCGTCGACCGGTGGGGACCCGCCCGGCCCGCGATGGTCCTTGCCGTCGTCCAGGCCGGCGCGCTCGCGCTCGTGCCCGCCGTGACCAGCGTGCCCGGGGCGCTCGCGGTGTCCGCCGCGGTCGGCGCCGGCGTGGCGCTCGCCTATCCGTGCGCCGTGGCGCTCACCCTCGCGCTCCCGGCGTCACGCCCTCCGGCCGTGGCGATCGGGATCACCACGTCGTGCTGGGATCTCGGGCTCTTCGCCTCGGGTCTCGGCGCGGGCGCCCTCGCCGCCGCCTGGGGCACCTCCGCGGCGTTCGTGGCGGCCTCCGTGGCCTGTGCGGCCGCGGCAGCGCTCCTGGCGGGCGGTCACTCCCCCGGCGCGACCGGGTGGGGCTCCTCGCTCCGATCGGCGGGCGTCGGCTCCCCTCCCACGCGCCGACGGAGCACGACGTAGGTGTAGCCCTGGTAGAGCAGCACGACCGGGAAGAACACGGCGGCCACGATCGTCATGACCGTGAGCGCGTACTCGCCGGACGCGCTCCCGGTCACGGTCAGGCTGTACGCGGCCTCGGTGCTCGAGACGAGCACGTCGGGGTAGAGGCTGGCGAACAGCGAGCCGACGGTCGCGGCCATCGCGACCGCCGTCGCCACGAAGGCGCGCTTCTCGCCCCCGCGGCGCGCCGACCACAGGGCGGCGACGATCGCCAGCAGCGCCACCGCGAGCAGCGCGTACGTCGGCCAGCCCGGGCTGCTGATCAGCACGGTCCAGACCGCGAGCACCGCGACCGCGACCAGCGCCACCCCGCCCAGCGCACCGGCCCAGACGGTGGCGCGCGCCCGCAGCGGGCCGGTCGTGCGGATCGCGAGGAACGTCGCGCCGTGGAACAGGCACAGCGCGACGAGCGTCAGGCCCGTCCACACGCCGAACCCCGTGACGACGTCCCGCACCCCGCCGGTGAACGCCCCGTCCGCGTCGACGGGGAGGCCGGCGAGCAGCGCGCCGAGCGCGATCCCGAGCACGAGCGGCGCGACGACGCTGCCGGCGCCGAGCCCGACGCTCCATGCGCCGCGCCACGAGCTGCCGCGGCCCCTGCCGCGCCACTCCAGCGCGACCCCGCGAACGATGAGCGCGAGGAGCAGCAGCACCACCCCGAGGTACAGCGCGGACAGCCACGTGGCGTACCAGGCCGGGAACGCGGCGAAGATCGCCGCCGCGCCCACCACGAGCCACACCTCGTTGCCGTCCCAGAACGGGGCGATGGTCGCGATCGCCGACCTGCGCTCGCCCTCCGACCGGCCGATCGCCGCGTGCAGCGCGCCGACGCCGAAGTCGAAGCCCTCGAGCACGAAGAACCCCGTCCAGAAGACGGCGATGACGACGAACCACACGTCGGCGAGGTTCACGGTCCCTCCTCCACGGGTCGCGTCAATAGCTCAGGACAGGGGTGTCACGGTCGTCGTCCGCGGGCTCCTCCTGCGGCGCGTCGGGATCGCGACGCGCGAACCGGAGCATGAGGACGACGTCGAGCACGATCAGGAACAGGTACACCGCGAAGAACGCCACGAGGCTCGCGACGATCTCGCCGGTCGAGACGGTCGCCGACACCCCGTCGGCCGTCTTCATGAGCCCCTGGACGATCCAGGGCTGGCGCCCGCTCTCGGTCAGCAGCCACCCGGCGGTGTTCATCACGAGGACCAGGGGCACGGCCCACGTCGCGAGGAGCAGGAACACCCGGGACGTCGGCAGCTTCTTGCGGGCCGCGAGCCACGCGCCCCACAGCGCCAGGAGGAAGAACGCCGAGCCGAGGTAGGCCATCACCCGCATCGACCAGTACTGCACGCCGACGTCGGGCACGTAGTCCCCGGGGCCGTACCGGGCCTCGTCCTGCGCCTGCAGCTCGTTCAGCCCGGTGACCTCGCCGTCCCAGGTGCCCGTCGCCAGCAGCGACAGCAGGTGCGGGACCTCCAGGATCTTGGTCGGCTCCTCGTCCGAGCTCGCGAAGCCGCCGATCTGGAACAGCGAGAAGGAGCACGGCTGACAGGTCTCCCACTGCCCCTCCGCCGCGGAGATCTTCATCGGCTGGTAGGTGGCCTCGATCACCCCGAGGTGGCTGCCCACGCCGAGCGCGAGCGCCGACGACGGCAGCAGCACGACGAGCGACACCAGCGCGGAGGTCAGGAACGTCCGGCGCCCCCGCCGCAGCTGCCACGCCGACACCGCGAGCATCACGGCCGCGCCGGTGACGAGCGAGGCGAGGATCACGTGGACGTACCCCCACACGAACACCGGGTTGGTGAACAGGTCGCCCATCGAGGCGAGCACGGGTCGCCCGGTCGCCGGGTCCGTCGTGTAGCCGACCGGGTGCTGCATCCAGGAGTTCGCGGCCATGATGAACGCGGCGGACAGCATCGCCCCCGCCGCCACGAGCCACGCGGACAGCAGGTGGACGCCGCGCGGCAGCACCTTCCAGCCGAACACCCAGAGCCCGAGGAACGTGGACTCCAGGAAGAACGCGGCGAGGCCCTCCATCGCCAGGGGGGCGCCGAAGACGTCGCCGACGAACAGGGAGTACGCCGACCAGTTCATGCCGAACTGGAACTCCTGCACGAGGCCGGTGACCACGCCGACCGCGACGTTGATGAGCAGGAGCGTGCCGAAGAAGCGCGTCAGGCGTTCGTCGCGGGCCTCGCCCGTCCGGTGCCACCTGGTGTGCAGCACGGCCATGAGGAACGCGAGCCCGATGGTCACGGGGACGAAGAAGAAGTGATAGATGCTCGTGGACGCGAACTGGAGGCGCGCGAGGTCGGTCGCGTCCATGCGATCACCCCCTCCTGCCGGCCACGACCGACGTCTCAGGACTGGGCTCGCGCGTTCCCGCGCATCGGGTCCGCCGCGGGCGGACCCCGCCAGTCTCCCCCCTGCGGGCGGGCGAAGACGCCCCCGCTCCGCCATTTCATCCAACCTGGGTGACGCGAGCCGGCGCGGTCGTTGGTCGGATGGATCTCGTCCAGACCCGCTCCCGTACGGAGACAGCGATGGCCACCTCACCCTCTGCCACGACGTCCGCGCCCCCTGACCGGTGGTCGGCGGTCGCCGACGTCCTGGTGGTCTTCGGGATCACCGGCGACCTCGCCCGGGTCATGACGTTCCGCTCGCTCTACCGCCTGGAGCTCCGGAGGCTGCTCGACTGCCCGGTCGTGGGCGTGGCCGTCGACGACTGGACGGTGGAGCGCCTGGTGCAGCACGCGCGGGACTCGATCGTCGCCACCGGCGAGGTGCTGGACGAGGAGGCGTTCGAGCGGTTCGCGGGGCGGCTGGCCTACGTCCAGGGCGACTTCGCCGAGCCGGCGACGTACGAGCGGGTCGGCGAGGCGATCAGCGGCACCCAGCACCCGGTGTTCTACCTCGAGATCCCCCCGTTCCTGTTCGGCAGGGTCGCGCAGGGGCTGGCGGAGGCGGGCCTCACGGCCGCGGGCCGCGTCGTGGTGGAGAAGCCGTTCGGTCACGACCTCGAGTCCGCGCGGGCGCTCGCCGCCCAGCTGCACCAGTACCTGGACGAGGCGCAGCTGTACCGGATCGACCACTACCTCGGGAAGATGGGCTACGAGGAGATCCTCTACCTCCGCTTCGCCAACACGGTCCTGGAACCGCTGTGGAACCGCGGCTACGTGGAGTGCGTCGAGATCACGATGGCCGAGGACTTCGGCGTGGAGGGCCGCGGGCACTTCTACGACCCCGTCGGTGCGCTGCGCGACGTGGTGGTCAACCACCTCATGCAGGTGGTGGCGGCCGCCGCGATGGAGCCGCCGTCCGGGCAGGGGCCGGAGGCGCTCCGCGACGCGGTGGTCACGCTGTTCCGCGCCGTGAAGACCGCCGACCCCGCGCACTACGTCCGGGGGCAGTACGACGGCTACCGCGACGTCGACGGCGTCGCCGACGGCTCGACGACCGAGACCTACGCCGCCTTGCGGCTCGAGATCGACAACTGGCGGTGGGCGGGCGTGCCGTTCTACATCCGGACGGGCAAGCGTCTCCCCGCCACGCAGACCGAGCTCCGGGTCGTCTTCCGGGCCCCGCCGCCGGTCCACCTCGGGCTGGGCGCCGGCGAGGACCGGCGCCCGGTGCGCGACGAGTTCGTCGTCAAGCTGGACCCCGCCACCGGGGCCCGCCTGATCGTCGACGCCCACCGGGCCGACGGGCAGGGCCCGCAGGCGATCACCCTCGACGCGGAGCTCGCCGACGAGGGCGGCGAGGGCGCCACCCCGTACGAGGTGCTGCTGCACGCCGCGCTCGTCGGCGACTCCGGCCGCTTCAAGCGGCAGGACGTGGTCGAGGAGAGCTGGCGCATCATGCAGCCGCTCCTCGACGCCCCGCCCCCCGTGCACCCGTACGCCCCCGGGACGTGGGGCCCCGCGATCGCGGCGAGCCTCGTCGCGGGTCACGGCGGGTGGCAGGGCCCCTGGATCGTCGAGCCGGACGGAGACGCAGCATGACCCTCTCGACGTCACCCTTCCCCCCGATCGCCGACTACGCGTTCCTGTCCGACTGCCACACCGGCGCGCTCGTGGCGCCGGACGGCTCGGTCGACTGGCTCTGCGTCCCCGCGTTCGACGCGCCGAGCGCGTTCGGGAACCTCCTCGACCGTGGGGCGGGCTCGTTCCGGCTCGGCCCGTTCGGCATCAACGTCCCCACCCAGCGGTCGTACGTGCCCGGCACCAACGTCCTGGCGACGACCTGGCACACGCCGGGGGGATGGCTGCTGGTCCAGGACGCCCTCACCATGGGACCGCGCACCGGCCCCGACCACGTCACCCCGCACACCCGGCCGCCCGCCGACGACGACGCCGAGCACGTCCTCGTGCGCACCGTGGAGTGCCTCGAGGGCACGGTCGAGGTCGAGCTGATGTGCGAGCCCGCCTTCGACTACGGGCGGGAGCCGGCCGCGTGGTCGCTGGTCGACGGGGACGAGCACGTGGCCGACGCCACGGGCGGCGGGCAGACGTTCCGGCTGAGCACCGACCTGTCCCTCGGCCTGGAGGGCAGCTCCGCCCGCGCCCGGCACACCCTGTCGGCGGGCGAGAAGGCGTACTGCGCCCTGTCCTGGGCCGACGGCCTCGCGTCCCCGGCGGACGCGGGCGACGCCTCCGCGCGGATCGAGCGCACGGTCGGGTACTGGCGGCGCTGGCTGGCCCGGGCCCGCATCCCCGACCACCCCCTGCGATACCACCTGCAGCGGTCGGCCCTGACGATCAAGGGCCTCACGTACATGCCGACGGGCGCGACGGTGGCGGCGCTGACCACCTCCCTCCCGGAGACGCCGGGGGGCGAGCGGAACTGGGACTACCGCTACACCTGGATGCGGGACAGCACCTTCACCCTGCAGGCCCTCCACTTCCTGAACCTGGACTGGGAGGCCGACGAGTTCATGCAGTTCGTGGCCGACCTCGAGCCCGACCCGGACGGCGGGCTGCAGATCATGTACGGCATCGACGGCAGGCGCGACCTCACCGAGTCGACGCGGGACGAGCTCTCCGGCTACGAGGGGGCCCAGCCGGTCCGGCTCGGCAACGGGGCCTTCGACCAGCGGCAGAACGACGTCTACGGCGCCGTCCTCGACTCCCTCCTGCTGCACACCCGGCGCAGCGAGCACCTGCCGCGGCGGCTGTGGCCGCTCGTGATGTCGCAGGCCGAGCGCGCCCTGGCCACGTGGCGCGAACCCGACCAGGGCATCTGGGAGGCGCGCGGCGCACCGCAGCACTACGTGTCCTCGAAGCTCATGGGCTGGGTGGCGCTGGACCGCGCCGCGAAGATCGCCGCGATCCGCGGCGACCTCGCGCTCGAGACGAAATGGGCCGAGGCCGCCGACGAGATCCGCGCCGACATCCTCGAGCGGGGTGTGAGCGACCGCGGCGTGCTGCGTCAGCACTACGACACCGACGCGCTGGACGCCTCGACCCTGCTCGCGGCGGTGTTCGGCTTCCTGCCCGCCGACGACGAGCGGATGAAGAACACGGTCGACGCGATCTCCGCGGAGCTCACCGAGCACGGCTTCGTGCTGCGGTACGTCACCGGCGAGACCGACGACGGCCTGTCCGGGAAGGAGGGGACCTTCCTGATCTGCTCGTTCTGGCTGGTCTCGGCGCTCTCCATCGTCGGGGAGCGGGAGAAGGCCCGGGACCTGCTGGAGCGGCTGCTGCGGATCGCGTCCCCGCTCGGCCTCTACGCGGAGGAGTTCGAGGTCGCCCGGTCGCGTCACCTGGGGAACTTTCCCCAGGCGTTCTCCCACCTGGCACTCATCGAGGCGGCGGCCCGGATCATCCTCGCCGACCGGATCGAGGAGATGTCGCTCTGACACCGGCGTCATGACGTGCAGCGGAGATCGCGGAAGGGGACACCATGCCTGACGAGACGGCCGACGACTACGACGTCATCATCGTGGGATCCGGGGCGGGCGGGGGCACTCTCGCGCACCGGCTGGCCCCGTCGGGCGCGCGGGTCCTGATCCTCGAACGCGGCGACTGGCTGCCCCGGGAGTCGCAGAACTGGGACGCCACCGCGGTCTTCGTCGACAACCGGTACGTCTCGAAGGACACCTGGTACGACGGGGCCGGGAAGCCCTTCCAGCCCCAGGTGCACTACTTCGTGGGCGGGGCGACCAAGTTCTACGGGGCGGCGCTGTACCGGCTGCGGGAGGCGGACTTCGGCGAGCTGAGGCACCACGGCGGGACCTCGCCCGCGTGGCCGATCGACTACCAGGACCTCGAGCCCTACTACGCGCAGGCCGAGGCCCTCTACCAGGTGCACGGCGTCCGCGGGGAGGACCCGACGGACCCGCCCGGCGGGCCGTACCCCTACCCACCGGTGTCGCACGAGCCGCGGATCCAGGAGCTGTTCGACGACCTGGGGCAGGCCGGCCTGCACCCCTTCCACTCCCCCAACGGCATCATGCTCGACGAGGCGAACCCGGCGTTCAGCCCCTGCATCCGTTCCGCGACCTGCGACGGGTTCCCCTGCCTGCTGCACGCCAAGGCCGACGCGGACGTGGTGGCCGTCCGCCCGGCGATCGAGCACGACAACGTCACGCTGGTGCGCAACGCGAACGTCAGACGGCTCGAGACCGACGCGTCGGGCCGCACCGTCACGTCGGTCGTCGCCGACGTCGACGGCACCGAGCAGAAGTTCACCGGCGCGATCGTCGTCGTGTCCGCCGGCGCGGCGAACTCCGCGAAGCTCCTCCTCGCCAGCGCGAACGACGCCCACCCGAACGGGCTCGCCAACGGGTCCGACCAGGTCGGGCGCAACTACGTCTTCCACAACAGCCGTGCCTTCCTCGCGGTCTCGCTCGAGAAGAACGAGACCCTCTTCCAGAAGACGCTCGGCCTCAACGACTGGTACCTCGGCGACGACGACTTCACCTACCCCATGGGCAACGTGCAGATGGTCGGCAAGTCGTCGCCCCCGATGTACCGGGGCGAGAAGCACATCGCCAAGCTCGCGCCCCTGTTCGCGCTCGAGGAGCTGGCCGAGCACGCGGTCGACTTCTGGCTCTCGACCGAGGACCTGCCCGACCCCGACAACCGGGTCACGCTGAGCAAGGACGGCGACGTCGTGCTGAGCTACACGCCGAACAACCGGGAGCCCCTGGAACAGCTCTACCGCCGGGTGAAGCACCACCTCGGCCACCTGGGCATGCATCCCCACCACCTCGTCCCCCGCGACGCCTACATGAAGAACGACATCCCCGTGGCGGGCTGCGCCCACCAGGCCGGCACCGTGCGGTTCGGCACGGATCCGGCGACGTCGGTGCTGGACACCGACTGCAGGGCGCACGAGGTGGACAACCTGTACGTGGTCGACACCAGCTTCTTCCCCAGCATCGGGGCGGTGAACCCCGCCCTCACGGCCATCGCCAACGCCCTGCGCGTGGGCGACCACCTCCTCGCCCGGCTCCACTGACATCACGTGCCGCGGTCGGGGCCGAGCCGGACCGACGCGTGGCAAGGGAGAACCATGAGCGTCATCGTCGCCGGCGGAGGAATGGCGGGCGCGGCCTGCGCCGCGGAGCTGGCCCGCAAGGGCGTCGCGGTGACGCTCGTCGACCGGCACGACTACAGCCAGTTCCAGCCGCTCCTCTACCAGGTCGCGAGCTCGCAGCTCCCCGCCGAGGACATCGCCCGGCCGCTCGCGACGATGTTCCGTGACCGCGAGCAGGTCAGCGTCGTCACCGGGGAGGTCGTCGCGGTCGACGTGCGCGCGCGCACCGTCACGACGGACGCCGCCGGCACCGTCGGCCCCGCCGACCAGCTGGTGATCGCGGCCGGGTCGCAGCCGAACTTCTTCGGGGTCCCCGGGGCGGCGGAGCACGCCTTCCCGCTGTACTCGGTGCGGGACGCCGAGCGGCTCCGCCGGCACCTTCGCGACCGGCTCCGTGAGCTCCGCGCAGGGGCGGGCGACGGCGCCCTCACCGTCCTCGTCTGCGGCGGCGGGGCGACCGGGGTGGAGATCTCCGGGGCCCTCGCCGAGCTGTTCCTGGCCCTGCACGACCAGGGGCAGCTCGTCGCGCCGGCCACGGTCCGGCTGGTGGACCCCGGGCACGCGCTGCTCGTCCCGTTCACCGACCGCTCCCACCGGTACGCCCTCCGCAAGCTCACCGAGATGGGCGTCGACGTGTCGTTCGGCGTCGCGGTGACCGCGGTGGACGTCGGCTCGGCGACCCTGTCGGACAGGTCGTCGGTCGAGACCGACACCGTGGTCTGGGCCGGCGGGATCTCCGGCGCCTCGCTCGTGGCCGGCAGCGGCATCCCGGCCGGCCGGGGCGGACGCATCGACGTCGCCGCCGACCTGACCGTCCCGGGCTACCCCGGCGTGTTCGCGGTCGGCGACGTCGCGAACGTGCCCGACGCGGCCGGCGGGACGCTCCCTCAGCTCGGGTCGGTCGCCCAGCAGACCGGCACGTGGGCGGGCCGGAACATCCGCGCGCTGCGGGACGGGTCAGCCCTGACCCCGTTCCACTACCACGACAAGGGCATCATGGCGATGATCGGCCGCAACGCCGCGGTCGCCGAGGTCGGCCCGCACCGTCACCAGCTGGAGGGCCCGTTCGCCTTCGCCGCCTGGCTCGGGCTGCACGGCGCGCTCCTGTCCGGCTTCCACGACCGCGTCGACGCCGTCATGAACTGGGCCGACGACTACGTCCACCACGCCCGCGCCGCCGACCTCGAGCTCGAGGACTCGGTCGGCCGGATCGCGTGGTCCGACGACGAGGCCGACCGCCCCACCCTCGGGGCGCCCTGACCGCCTCGTCGTCCGCGCCGGCACCCGGGGCGACGTCGACCGGCCTCACGCGCCCCCGGGTGCGGCGACCAGGCCCGCCGAGCCCGTCCGGGTGGGCTCGCCGTCGTACAGGCCGTCGAGGACGTCGGCCACGCGGACGGCGCGGCCGAGGGTCGACGACAGGTAGACGGCGCGCACGGTGGCGAGCGCGCGCAGGCCGTCGTCGAGGGTCACCCACGGCGCCCGGCGCTCGCGGATCGCCGCGACGACGTCCGCCCACTGGGTGGCGTGCGAGCTGCCGTACTGCGCGACGTGCGACCCGCTCGGGTCCAGGGCGCCGCGCGACGCACCGTTCGCGCCCGCCCCGCCGATCTCGTCGGCCGTCTGGTCGGCCTTCCAGTCGCCGTTCTCCGCGTCACGGGCGTGGAAGAAGGTGAGCTCGTCCGCCTCGATGACCGCCGACCCGTCCGTGCCGTGCACCTGCAGGCGCACGCCGAGGTCCGGGTAGACCGTCGTCGAGGCGTGCAGCGTCGCGAGCGCCCCCGACGCGAACCGCAGGATCGCGACCGCGACGTCCTCCACCTCGATGCGGTCGTGCCCGAGCCGCGCGGTGTGCGCGACCACGTCGACCGGCTCGCCCAGGTACCACAGCAGCAGGTCGAGCGTGTGGACGCCCTGGTTCATCAGGGCGCCGCCTCCGTCCATCGCCCACGTGCCGCGCCAGGCGCCCGAGTCGTAGTACTCCTGCGTGCGGTACCAGTCCACGTTGGCGACCGCGGAGACGACGCGGCCGAACCGGCCTGCGTCGAGCGCGCGGCGGACCGCGAGCGCCGACTCGTCGTGGCGGTGCTGGGAGATGACGGCGACGACCTGCTCGGGGCGCGCCGCCGCGGCCTCCCGCAGGCGCCGGGCGGGTTCGAGCGCGACGTCGAGGGGCTTCTCGACGACCACGTGCGCGCCCGCCTCGAGGGCCTCGCGCGCGAGCTCCGCGTGTGCGCCGCTCGGCGTGCACACGCTCACGACGTCGATCCCGCCCGCGGCGAGCGCCGCGCCCAGGTCGGCATGGGTGCGGGGAGCGGGGCGCCCCGCGGCCGTGAGCAGCTCGGAGACCGCGGCGGCACGCTCGGCGTGCGGGTCGACCAGCGCGACGACGTCGAGGTCGGGGTTCGCCGCGGCGACCTCGGCGTGGAGGCGCCCGATGACGCCGCAGCCGACGACGGCGAGACGCAGCGGCGACGGTGCGTCGGGGTGAGTACTCATGTGAGCTGAGCTCCTACTCGATCGGTGATGCGGGCTGGCCGCAGGATCCTATTCATCCATCAGTTTGATTTACAATCCCCCCAGCCGAGACGAGGGGTGACGACCGGTGACGATCGGGCGGCAGGCGGCACGCCAGGGAACGAACCTCCCGCGGATGAGCGACTTCAACGAGTCCGTCGTCCTCGACACGATCCGCCGTGCCCCCGACGGTCAGAGCCGGGTCGAGCTCGCGGCCGCCACCGGGCTGTCCGCGCAGACCGTGACCAACATCTGCCGGCGCCTCCTCGAGCGCGGGCTCGTCGTCGAGACCGGCAAGCGCAGCGGGCTGGCGGGCAAGCCGCGGGTGGTCCTCGAGGTGGAGCCGGCGAGCCGGTACGCCGTCGGGGTCCACCTCGACCCGGCGTCCGTGACGTACGTGGTCCTGGACCTGGTCGGCAATGTCGTCGGCCGACGGCGAGAGCCCACCCCGAGCGCCCTCGACCAGGGGGCCACCCTCGCCGCGATGAGCGCGGCGGTCGAGGACCTCGTCCGCGGGTCCGGTGTCCCCCGCGACCGCATCGTCGGCCTCGGCATCGCCGCACCGGGTCCGATCGACCACGACGAGGGCAGCGTCGTGGACCCCCCGCTGCTGTCCGGCTGGCACCGCGTGCCGGTGCGCGACCATCTCGCCCGCAGCACGGGCCTGCCCGTCGTGATGGACAAGGACGTGATCGCGGCGGCCGTCGCCGAGCGCTGGGCCGGCGTCGCGTCCGGCACGGGCGACTTCGTCTTCTTCTATCTGGGCACCGGCGCGGGCATCGGGATCGTCGCGGGAGACCTCGTGCTGCACGGCGCCTCCGGGAACGCGGGCGAGGTCGGCGGCCTGGACGCGTCGTGCACGACGCGCGCCCTGGTGGCGGAGGCGATCGCCCGCGGGGTGCTCGGCCCGGAGGCGGCGCCGGCCGGGCCACGCGACGCGGAGGTGCGGCTGGCCGAGCTGGCAGCCCGGGCGCACGAGGACGACCCCGTGGCGGTCGACATCATCGACGGCTGGGCGCGACGCGTCGGCCGTGGCGTCTGCACGGCGGCCACGCTGCTCGACTCCGAGCTGATCGTGTTCGGCGGGCCCGTGTGGCCGCACCTTCGGGAACGCTTTCTCGCCGTCGTCCCGGAGATCCAGCGAGCCTGGCCGTACCCGGTCCTGCGGCCGGCGGCCCTCGCAGGCTCCGCGCTCGGCGACGACGTCGGCGCGATCGGGGCCGCGTGCCTGGCGCTGGACCGGGCGCTGGCGGCCCGCCCGCAGACCGTCCTCCTCGGCTGAGCTCCCCGCCCGCAGACCGTCCTCCTCGGCTGAGCTCCCGGCCCGGCACGGCCGGCAGACGGCCTGGTCGTCGGACCCTTGACTTTGTAACACTCATGGTTTTATGGTCTCGGTCACACGAACGACGGAGCTCGTCGCCTCACCTCGAAGACCACACCCACAGGAGTTTCAATGATGAAACGGTCACTGCGTCTCGCCTGCGCAGCCGGCACAGTCGGAGTCCTCGCCGCCCTGACGGCCTGCTCCGACCCCGGGGGCAACACCACCGGAAGCGCCCCGGAGCTCGACCCGGACGCCGAAGTCACCATCTCCGTCGGCGACCAGCCGACCGCCGACAAGCCCGAGGAGCGCGCCGCGTTCCAGAAGCGCATCGACGAGTTCGAGGCGGAGAACCCGAACATCACGATCGAGCCGTCCACCGAGACGTGGGAGGCGCAGACGTTCCAGGCGAAGCTCGCCGGAGGCACCCTGCCCACCGTCATGGGCGTCTCGCTGACGTACAGCCACGAGCTGATCGAGGACGGGCAGCTGCCCGACATGACGCCCTACCTCGAGGAGCTCGACATGATCGACGAGCTCAACCCCCTCGCACTCGACAAGGTGAAGGACGACGAGGGCAAGATCTACACGATCCCGACGGGCCTGTTCTCCGTGGGCCTCGCGTACAACCGGGAGGTCTTCGAGAAGGCCGGCCTCGACCCCGACAAGCCCCCGACCGACTGGGACGAGGTGCGCGCGGCGGCCAAGACCATCTCCGAGAAGGTCCCCGGCGTCACGGGCTACGCGCAGATGACGACGAACAACACCGGCGGCTGGATGCTCACCACCATGACCTACGCCCACGGCGGCCTCGTCCAGGACGAGGCCGGGTCGAAGGCCGTGATGGGCGCGGAGACCGCCGACGCCCTCCAGTCGCTGCACGACATGCGCTGGGAGGACAACTCGATGGGCTCCGAGTTCCTCTACGACCAGGAGTCGCTCCGCCAGGCGTTCGGCGCCGGCAAGATCGGCATGGTGCTGCAGGCTCCCGACGCCTACGACACCGTGGTGCGGACCTACGGGTTCGACCCGGAGAGCTTCGGCATCACCTCCCTCCCCCAGACCGGTGGTGACCACGGCACGCTGACCGGCGGCTCCCTCAAGCTGTTCAACGCCAAGGCCACGCCCGACGAGCTCCTCGCCGCCGCCAAGTGGGTCAAGTTCTACGACTTCGAGAAGTACTACGACCAGGACGTGGCGGTCGCGGAGGCCAAGACCACCGCCGCCGACGGCAACCCCGTCGGGCTGCCCGGGCTGCCGCCCGTGTCCGAGGACGTCTACGACCGGTACCTCGGCTGGATCGACTCGTACATCAACGTCCCGCTCGACAACTTCTCCGGGTACACCGACTCGGAGCTGCCGCTCGTCCCGGAGCCTCCGACGGGGACGCAGCAGACCTACGCCGCCCTCGACCCCGTGGTGCAGAAGATCCTCACCGACAAGAACGCCGACATCGACGCCACGATCGCCGAGGCGAACACGACGGTGGACGGGATCATCGCGCAGGCAGCGCGGTAGGACGACACCGGCCGGGCCCGGCGGACGCCGGGCCCGGCCACGCACCCGAACGGAGGTACCACATGCCCACCACCCTCGAGGCGGCCGCGACGCCGGCCGCCGTGCCACGACCACGCCCCCGGTTCAGCCCGGCGAAGTGGTATCGCGGCGGCGGGATGCACGCCGTCGTCTTCGCGGTCCCGGTCGTCCTGGTCTTCCTCTACTTCAGCTGGGGCCCGGTGATCCAGGGCCTCGTGCTCAGCCTGCAGAAGACCAACCTCGTCGCCCCGGCCGAATGGGTCGGCCTGAGCAACTTCCAGTACGTGCTCAACGACCCGGGCCTCGGCCAGGCCGCGCTCAACACCCTGTACTTCGCCTTCCTCGCGCTCGTGATCGGATTCCCGATCCCGGTCGCCCTCGCGGTGCTCATCAACGAGCTCCGCCGCCACGACGGTCTCTACAACGCACTGGCGTACCTGCCCGCGATCATCCCGCCGGTCGCCGCGATCCTGCTGTGGAAGTTCTTCTACGACCCGTCGTCCACCGGCATGTTCAACACGATGCTCGGTTGGGTCGGGCTGGGTCCGTACCCGTGGCTCAACGCGGAGGCGACGGCCATGCCGTCCATCGTCCTCTACGCCACGTGGGCGGGGGCCGGCTCGACGGCGATCATCTACATCGCCGCGCTCGGCTCGGTGCAGACCGAGCTCTACGAGGCCGCCGAGATCGACGGCGCCGGGATCTGGCGCCGCGTCTGGCACATCACCATCCCGCAGCTCCGCGGCGTGATCCTCGTGATGATGCTGCTGCAGCTCATCGGCACGTTCCAGATCTTCACCGAGCCGTTCCTCTTCACCGGCGGCGGGCCGAACAACGCGACCCAGACCATCCTGCTGAAGATCTACAACTACGCCTTCGTCAACGGCGACTTCGGGGCGGCCACCGCGCTGAGCGTCCTGCTCGCGGCCTTCCTCGGCCTGCTCTCCGTCGTCTACTACTTCGTGACCAAGAGATGGAGCCCGTCATGAGCGTCATCGACGACTCGCACCGCACGGTCACCGGGACGACGGCGCCCGAGCCGCCGCCGTCGGCGCGGAGCCCGCGGGGCCGGCGCGCGAACCGCGCCGCCGAGCCCAAGACGCGCGGCGTCATCTCGACGGCCGACCGGAAGCGCACGTCCGTCCGGGTCTGGCTGAGCACGGTCCACACCCTGCTGCTGATCCTCCTGATCATCGCGTGCCTCGGCCCGCTCCTGTGGTCCGCCAAGGCGTCGGTGACCGACAGCCAGGACATCGTCTCCGACCCCATGGGCATCTGGTTCGCCCCGAACGAGTGGGGCAACCTGCTGCTCGCGTGGAACGGCGCCGAGATCGGCCGGTCGCTCGGCAACACCGTGATCATCGCCGTCGGGTCCACGCTCGCGACGCTCGTCGTGAGCATCAGCGCCGCGTTCCTGCTGAGCGTCCTGCGCCCGAAGTGGGGGCCGTGGCTGACCGGCGCCATCCTCGCGACCCTCTTCCTGCCCGGCGTCGTCTCCCTGGTGCCGCTCTACCTCACGGTCCTGGACATGCCGCTGATCCACATCAGCCTGCAGGACACCTTCTGGGCCGTGTGGCTGCCCTCGGCCGCGAGCGCGTTCAACGTCATCGTGCTGAAGCGGTTCTTCGACTCCATCCCGCGCGAGTACCTGGAGGCGGCCACGATCGACGGCGCCGGGCCGCTGCGGCTGCTGTGGATGGTGGTGCTCCCCCTGTCCCGCCCGATCATCGGCGTCGTCGCGCTGCTGTCGGTCGTGGGGGCGTGGAAGGAGTTCCTGTGGCCCATGCTGGTGCTGTCGAACCCGAGCCTGCAGCCGGTGTCGGTGATGCTCCCCAAGCTCGCGGCGGGGACCTCGCCGCTGTCGGTGCAGATGGCGGCGGTGTTCCTCACGATCATCATCCCCGTGGTCCTGTTCCTGGTCTTCCAGAAGCAGTTCCTGCGCGGGGTCGGCACGGCGGGAGGTATCAAGGGATGAGCGCGCTCGACGGTGCGAGGGTCCTCGTCACGGGGGCGTCGGGCCGCATCGGCTCGGTGGCCACGGCGCGGCTCCGGCGGGCGGGGGCGTCGGTGACGACCCTCTCCCGCCAGGAGAACCCGGAGCTCGAGGCCGACCGGGTCCTCGTCGGCGACACCCGGTCCCAGGACGACGTCGCGGAGGCGCTCGACGGGGTCGACCTCGTGGTGCACCTCGCAGCCCTGGCCCACCGCGACATCGCCCCGGCCTACGACGTGTACACGACCAACGTGGTCTCGACGTTCAACGTGCTGGCCCAGGCCGGCGCGCTCGGGATCCGCCGCGCGGTGGTCGCGGGCAGCATCAACGCCTACGGCCTGCCGCAGAACGTCCACGAGGTGACGCCGGCGTACTTCCCGCTGGACACCGACATCCCCGTGGACATCGGGGACTGGTACTCGCTGTCGAAGCACAACGACGAGGCCACCTCCCGGATGGCGTGGCGGCACTGGGGCATCGACGTCGTCACCCTGCGCTTCCCGCACGTGAACTCGCCGGAGGCGCTGCTCGCCCAGTCGCGGGATCTCGCCCGGGACCCGCGCGCCGGGCTGCGGGAGGGCTGGTCGTACCTCACGACCCGGGACGCCGCGCGGGCGATCGAGCTCGGCCTGACGGCCCGCACGACCGGCGCGCACGCGTTCTTCCTGGCGGCGAACCGGACCCACGCGCCGTACCGCACCGAGGAGATGCTCGAGGCCTTCGCGCCCGGGACCCCGCGCCTGCGCCGCTTCGTGGGGCGCGAGGTGCCGATCGACCTGACGCCCGCCCGCGAGCTCATCGGCTTCGAGGCGCACGACGAGATCGACGTCCCGACCCTCGACCTGCCGTCCGACCTCGTGTCCCCCTGATCCACCGATCTCCCCGGAACCACCCACCCGTCACCAGCAAGGAGCACCGACCGCATGCCCATCGACACGTTCGCCAACCCCTGGCCGCCCCGGGAGGACATCCGGATCACCTCGGTCCGCGCGATCGCGACGGCGCCCGAGGGCATCGCCCTGGTGGTGGTGCGCATCGACACCGACGTCCCCGGGCTCTACGGCCTCGGCTGCGCGACGTTCACCCAGCGATGGAAGGCCGTGTGCACGTTCGTCGACGAGCACCTGTCCCGCCTGCTCGTCGGCCGGTACCCCGGGGACATCGGCGACCTCACCCGGCTGGCCGGGTTCTCGGGGTACTGGCGCGGCGGCCCGGTGACGAACAACGCGATCTCCGGCGTGGACCAGGCCCTGTGGGACATCGCGGGCAAGCGGGCCGGCATGCCGGTGCACGAGCTGCTCGGCGGCAAGGTGCGCGCCGCCGCCGACACGTACATCCACGCCGCGGGCCGCACCGCGGACGAGGCGATCGACCAGGCGCACGGGTTCGTCGAGCAGGGCTGGCGGCACGTGCGGCTGCAGCTCTCGACGCCCGGCGGCGGCGGGTACGGCGCGCCGGCCGTGCCCACGGAGTACCCCGACGCCCCGTACAAGAACGGCTGGAGCGCCCGGGACTACCTGCGCCGCGTCCCCGGGCTGTTCGAGGCCGCACGGGAGGCGCTGCCCGAGCACGTCGAGCTGCTGCACGACGTGCACTCCCGCCTCACCCCGCGGGACGCCGTGTGGCTCGCGCGGGCGCTCGAGCCGTACCGCCTGTTCTTCCTCGAGGACGTGCTGCCGCCCGAGCACTGGGACCGGCTGCCCGAGGTGCGGGCGGCCAGCCCCACGCCGATCGCCGTCGGCGAGCTGACCACCTCGCTCCAGGACGCGGTCCGGCTCGTGCGGGACGGCGGCGTCGACTTCATCCGCAGCCACGTGTCCGACATCGGTGGCCTCACACCGGCGCGCAAGGTCGCCGACCTGGCGGAGCTGTGCGGGGTCCGGACCGCCTGGCACGGACCCGGCGACACGTCCCCGATCGGCGCCGCGGCGAACGTCGCCCTCGACGTCACCTCCCCCGCCTTCGGCATCCAGGAGGGCCATCTCTACAATGAGGCGACCCACGAGGTGTTCCCCGGAACCCTCCAGATCCGCGACGGCTGGCTCTTCCCGAACGACTCCCCCGGCTGGGGCATCGACATCGACGAGGAGCAGGCCGCGCGGTACCCGGCGTCGCTCTCCGGGCACGACGCCTGGGCTGCGGGCGTGCGCCGGCCCGACGGAGCGCTGGAGGCGCCGTGACCGAGCTGACCGAACCGACGAGGCGACCGCGGGGCACCATCCGGGCCTCCGCGACGCGTCGGCCCCGTCCCCTCGGCGACCGGGTCCAGCCGGGCGCCAACCAGTACGACCTCGGCTCGTTCAACGAGTCCGCGATCATCGAGACCATCCGCCTGGCCGGGTCGATCACGCGCACCGAGATCTCCGAGCAGACCGGCCTCACCCAGCAGTCGGTGTCGCGCATCCTCCGCGTGCTCCTCGAGCGGGGTCTGCTCGCCGAGGGGGCGCAGGAGCGCGCCGAGCGCCTGGGCAAGCCGCGCACCCCGGTGCGGCTGCGGGCCGAGGCCGCGCACGCCGCGGGGGTGCTCGTGGACCCCGAGCTCGTGTCGGTCGTGCTGACCGACCTCGACGGCCGGGTGGTCGAGAAGCGCCGCGTGCCCCTCGACGCCGACGTGGCGCCCGCGGCGCTCGTCGAGATCGTCGCCGGGTCCGTCGAGGACGCGGTCGCCGCGTCGGGGATCGACCGCGGCACGTTCCTCGGCGTCGGAGTGGCCGTGCCCGGGCCCATCACGCTCGACGGCCGGCTGCTGGACCTGCCGCTCTCCAAGGCCTGGCGCAACGTCCCGCTCCAGTCGATGCTCACCGAGCGCCTCGGGTGCCCGGTCGTGCTGGAGAAGGACGTGGCGGCCGCCGCGGTCGGCGAACGGTGGGTCGGGCGCACGGACCGTTCCGGCGACTTCGTGTACCTCTACTTCGGCACCGGCCTCGGCTCGGGCCTCGTCCTCAACGGGGAGGCCTACCGCGGGGGCACCGCGAACGCCGGCGAGTTCGGTCAGCTCTGCGCCGTCCGGCTCGGCCGGGTCGACGAGAGCGGCCATCCCCAGCTGGTCCGGGAGTGCAACCCGCCCGTCGCGCTGCCCGAGATCGCCCGCGAGCTCGGCTACGCCGGGGCGGCGCGCACGTATCGCGAGATGTGCGCGGAGGTCGGCGCGGGCGACCCCGCCGCCACGGCCGCGGCACAGCAGATCGCCGACGTGGTCGCCCTGGGCGCGGTCGCGCTCATCGACCTGCTCGACCTGCGGCTGCTCGTCGTGGGCGGCCCGGCGTTCGAGCCCGAGCTGGAGGAGATCGTGGTCTCGACCGTCGAGCGGGCGGTGAACATCCACCCGACGGCGCACCTCGCCCGGCAGGTCACGGTGGAGCGCTCCCTCGTGCAGGTGGAGGCCGGAGCCATCGGTGCCGCGTCCACGATCTTCCACGCCGCCCTGGCACCCTCGGTCCGCCGCACGCGGCAGTACGCGCTCGGATGAGCGCGGCAGCAGACGGGGGTCCCGTGCGGCTCGGCGCACCCGGCTCCCCGTTCTCGGTCGTCGTGGACCGGGTGGGGGCCCGCGTGGCCTCGGTCCGGCACGTCGCGACCGGGACCGAGTTCCTCCTGCGCACGCCCTGGGCGGACGAGGACTGGTCGGGCGCCTACCCGGCCGGGAGTTCGAACGTGGAGTGGCACCGCCGCTACGCCGGCGGCTGGCACACGCTCGTGCCCCACGGCGGCGATGCGCGCACCCTCGACGGCGTGGAGCACCCGTTCCACGGCGAGGCCGCCTGGCGCCGCTGGCGCGTCGTCGAGCAGGACGACCGGTCTTGCACGCTGGAGGTCCTCCTGCGGACCGTACCGTTCGCGGTGCGGCGGACCGTGCGGGCGACCGGGTCCGGCGTCGAGGTCCGCCAGACCGTCACGAACCTCGCCGACCGGGACCACGCCTTCAGCTGGACCGAGCACCCGGCGTTCGGCAGCGCGCTCGTCGGGCCGCGCACGACCGTGTCGATCGCCGGGGACCCGGTCGAGGCGGTGTTCCCCGGACCCGGCGAGTCCACCAGCGGGTTCCAGACCGTCCGGGCGAAGGGGCGCGGCTGTGTCGAGCTCCGCAACCCCGACGCGGGGACGGCGGCGGTCCTCACGTGGGACCCCGACCTGTTCCCGTACCTGTACGTGTGGCAGGAGCACCGCGACACCGTCGGCTTCCCCTGGTGGGGTCTGGCCGACACGATCGCGCTCGAGCCGGCGTCACGCCCGTACGAGGTCGACGACGGCCCGCTCGGCCCGCTCGTCCTCACGGGCGGGGACTCGCTGACGGCGGGGTTCGACCTCGTCCTGTCGGTGCGGGCCACCTGAGCGTCCGCCCCGGCCCACGACGCCGCACCACCCCGATCCACGACAACGCACGACGACGCATGACGACGATCCACGACGACGAAGGAGTTGTTCCGGTGGCGACCATCGGTGTCCAGACGATGATGCTGCGCGACGAGTTCGCGACGCACGGACTGTTCGAGACGTTCCGGAAGGTGCGCGAGATCGGCTACCGCGCCGCGGAGATCTCGATGGTCGAGATGTCCCCCGCGAACGTCGCGGAGCTCGCGCGCGTCCGCGACGAGCTCGGCGTCGAGATCGCCTCCGTCTCCGGCGGCCTGACGGCGCCGCGCGGCGGAGAGTCCCTGACCACGCACTTCGACAAGTTCGTGGCGGACGCGCACGAGCTCGGCGCGGGGATGATCCGCATCGGCATGCTTCCGGCCGCCGCGATGGCCTCGCCCCGCACGGTCGAGGACTTCGCCGACCGGTGCAACGAGGTCGCGGCGCGGCTGGCCGAGCACGGCATCCGGCTCTACTACCACAACCACCACGTCGACTTCGCGAGGTACGACGGGCGGTACCTGCTCGACGTCGTCGCCGAGCGCTCGCCTCTCGTCGGGTTCGAGATCGACGTGCACTGGGTGCAGCGCGGGGGCCTCGACCCCGTCGCGACGCTGCGGAAGTACGCCGGGCGCGTGGCCATGGTGCACCTCAAGGACTACCGGATCGGGCGGATGCCGGTCGCCGTGTTCGAGGCGCTCGACGCGGGCGACCAGGGACCCTGGCAGGAGGAGCTGAAGCAGATCGTGCAGTTCGCCGAGGTCGGCGAGGGCAACCTCGACTGGCGGGCGATCGTCGACGAGAGCGTCGCGATCGGGGCCGAGTACCTGCTCGTCGAGCAGGACGAGCACTACGGACGCACCGCGCTCGAGTGCCTGCAGACGTCCTACGACAACCTCGTCGCCCTCGGGTACGGCGACCTGTTCGCCCCGGGCGGCGCCTCGAGGTCCTTGCGGAAGAGCAGCTCCGCCGCCTCGCCGGGGAGCAGCAGGGCGCCGCAGTCGGCGTAGCCGAGGCGCCGGTAGAAGTGCTGCGCCGGCTCGTCCGACAGCGTCGACGTCATCACCCGGGCGTGCCCGGCCCGACGCACCCGCCCCTCCCAGGCCTCCACGAGGAGCCGGCCGACGCCGGTCTCGCGCGCGCCCTCGACCACCATGAGCATGTTCATGAACGGGACCTCGTCCCAGAACAGCCCCCACCGCAGCCACCCGAGCATCACGTCCCCGTCCACGGCCACGAGCACGCGGCCGCGCGCGACGACGGCGGCCAGCTCCTGCGGCGAGACGTGGCGGTCGTGCGCCGTGAGGAGCTCGAGGTCGGCGCCGCCGGCCACCCGGACGTGCCGCGTCATGACCTCGTCCTCCCGTGGCCGGCTCCCCCGGGCGCCGTCGACCCCCGGACGACGAGCGTCGTCGCGAGCTCCTCGCGGGGCGCGTCCTGCGGCGGGTCGGCGCTGATGCGCAGCAGCATGCGCAGCGCCGCCTCCCCCATCTGGGCGATGGGCTGACGCACGGTGGTCAGGGCGGGCCGGACCCACTCGCTCTCCGGGAGGTCGTCGAACCCGACGACGCTCAGGTCCTCCGGGATCCGGAGGCCCGCCGCGTCGGCGGCGTCGTACACGCCGAGTGCGATGGTGTCGGAGCAGGCGAAGACCGCCGTCGGCGGGGTGCGGCCACCCAGGAGCCCGGCGGCGAGGCGCGCGGCGCCGGCGCGGGACCAGTCGCCGTGGACCACGCGGTCGTCGGCCAGCTCGAGCCCGGCCTGCGTGACCCCCGAGCGGAAGCCGTCGATGCGTGCCTGGCTGTAGAGGTGGCGGTGCCGGCCCCCCAGCACGGCCAGCCGCTCGTGCCCGAGGGAGACCAGGTGGTCGGCGGCGGCGCGCCCGCCGGCCCAGTTCGTCGCCCCCACGCTCGCGACGGTGCCCGGCGGCTGGGTCACCGGGTCGAGCAGCACGGTGGGGACCCGCGCCGCGGCGAGCGTGGCGAGCTGCGCGCTCGTCGCGTCGACGAGCGCGAGGACCGCGCCGCCGAGGTCGCGCGCGAGCAGCCGGGTGAGCCAGGTGTCGTCCTCGGGCCGGCGCGCCACGGACACGACGATGTCCACGCCGGCCGCCGCCGCCGCCCGCTCCACGCCGCTCAGCGCCCGGTTCGCCCACGTGCCCTCGACGCCGCTCAGGACGAGGTCGACGAGTCCCGAACGCTCCGGTCGCGACGCGACGTCCCGACCGGAACGGCCGCGGTACCCGAGGTCGCCGACGGCCCGCATGACCCGCGAGCGGGTCGCGGCGGAGACGTCCGACCGGCCCCGCAGCACCTTCGAGACCGTCGGCACGGTGGTCCCGGCGGCCGCCGCCACGTCGGCGAGGGTTGTCCGGCGTCCCGATTCCATGGCCGCACCCTAGAATCGCCGCCAGAGTTTGCGCAACATATTCGGCCCCGTGCGAGCCTTGCGCGCCCCAATCCGGCCTGTGAGAATCGCAGGCGTCGAGAATCACCGACCTGAATTGCGCAAGTTCGACGAACAGGATCGCAGAGACATGTCAGCACCATCAACGGAGAAGCGTGCGCTGATCGTGCGCGGCGGGTGGACCGGGCACCAGCCGGTGGAGACCACCGACGCGTTCGTCCCCTTCCTCGCCGCGCACGGGTACGACGTCCGCGTCGAGGACGAGACCACCGTGTACGCCGACCCCGAGTACATGGCCGGCGTCGACGTCGTCGTCCAGACCAACACGATGAACACCATCGCCGGCGACGAGCTCGGCGGCCTGATCACCGCGGTGCGCAACGGCACCGGCCTCGCCGGCTGGCACGGGGGCATCGCCGACTCCTACCGGAACAGCTCCGACTACCTGCAGCTGATCGGCGGCCAGTTCGCCACGCACCCGGCGAAGGCGCCCCGCCACGAGCTCCCCGGCGACGGCACCGACTGCTTCGTGCGCTACACCGTCGACATCGTGCCGGAGATGGCCGACCACCCCGTCGTGGCCGGGATCTCCGACTTCGAGCTGACCACCGAGCAGTACTGGGTGCTCACGGACGACTACAACGACGTGCTCGCCACGACCACCATCGCCGCCCCCGACCACGAGCCGTGGCACCGGCCCGTGACGTGCCCGGCGGTCTGGACCCGCCGGTGGGGCGAGGGGCGCATCTTCGTGTCCACCCCCGGCCACGACCTGGGCGTCGTCCAGGACCCGAACGTCCGCACCATCATCGAGAGGGGAATCCTGTGGGCCAGCCGCTGAGGATCGGGATCGTCGGCGTCGGGGCCATCTCCGGCGCCTACCTGTCCACCGTCGAGCGCCTCGAGGCCGTGCGCCTCGTCGCGGTCGCCGACCTCGACGCCGAGCGCGCCGCCGCCGTCGCCGCGGAGCAGGGGGTGCGCGCCCTCACGGTCGACGAGCTGGTCGCCGATCCCGAGGTCGATCTCGTCCTCAACCTGACGATCCCCGCCGCGCACGCCGAGATCGCCCTCCGGGCGATCGCCGCGGGCAAGGCCGTCTACGGCGAGAAGCCGCTCGCGGCCACCCTGGACGAGGCGCGGCAGGTCGTCGAGGCGGGGCGGGCGGCGGGCGTCCGCGTGGGCTGCGCCCCGGACACCGTGCTCGGCACGGGCGTCCAGACGGCGCGGCGGGCGATCGACGACGGCGTCATCGGCGCGCCGGTGGCCGCGACCGCCACGATGATCACGCCCGGTCACGAGCGCTGGCACCCGAACCCGGACTTCTACTACCAGCCCGGCGGCGGGCCGCTGCTGGACATGGGCCCGTACTACGTGACGGCCCTGGTCACGCTGCTCGGCCCGGTGGAGTCGGTCGTCGGCAGCGCCAGCCGCACGCGCGCCACCCGCACGATCGGCTCCGGCCCCCGCGCGGGCGAGACGGTACCGGTGGACGTCGACACCCACGTGACCGGCGTGCTGCGGCACGAGTCCGGCGCGCTCTCGACGCTGGTGATGAGCTTCGACGCGGTGGCCACGCGCGCGTCGAGGATCGAGGTCCACGGCCCGTCCGGCTCCCTCGTGGTGCCGGACCCCAACGGGTTCGACGGCGACGTCGAGCTGCACGAGCTCGGGGGCGACTGGCACACCCTCGAGCCCAGCGCGGGCTACCGGGACGCGGCGCGCGGGTACGGGGTCGCGGACCTCGCCACCACTCCCCCCGGCGTCCCGGCACGGGCGGACGGCGACGTGGCCTACCACGTGCTCGACGTCATGACGTCGCTGCTCACCGCCACCGAGAAGGGCACGTCCGTCGTGGTCGAGAGCACCTGCGAGCGGCCCGCCGCCGTGCCGCTCTCGGACGCCCCGCGCTGAGGCGCGGCGCGCTCCACCCGGGGGCCCCGCCGCAGCGCGGCGCGGGCCCCCGGTTCCGGACTTCGCCTCGCGGAGGTCTGGCCCAATTAGTAACACGCATGGTTTTATTTGCATCGGCGCACCGCAGCGCCCGGCAGGTCACGAGATCAAGGGAGAGCTCGGATGACGGAACAGGACCACGCGATACCAGGGATCCACCGCCGGGTCGTGCTCGGCGGGATGGCGGCAGCGACCGCCACCGCAGGGCTGGGGCTGCTCGGGGCCCGCGGCGCCACGGCAGCCCCCGCACCGGCCGGAGCTTCCCCGGCCCAGGCCGGCGCCTCGACCCCGTTCGTCACGATCGGGGCCGAGCACGGCACGCTCGGTGGCGGCGCCCGCGTGCGCGCCCTCACGCCGGGCATGCCGGCCGGCACGGCCGCGACCCTCGAGTCGGAGGCGTCGGGGTACGCGCTCGTCGAGCTGCGCGAGGTCGGCGACTCGGTGACGATCCGCAACACCACCGGTGTCCGCGCCAACACGATCGTCGTGCGCGCGTCCATCCCCGACGCCCCCGGTGGCGGCGGCATCGAGGCCACGCTCAACCTGTACGTCGACGGCAGGTTCCGGCAGCCGCTCACCCTGAGCTCCGCGCAGGCCTGGATCTACCGCGACCCGGTGACCACCGCGAAGTCCAAGGACCCCAGGACCGGCTGGCCGCCCCTGCACTTCTACAACGAGTTCCCCTTCTGGATCGAGGGCGAGCCGATCCGCCAGGGGAGCACGCTCACGCTGCGCAAGGACGCCGACAGCTCCGCCGCGGCCTACCACATCGACTGCGTCGACCTGGAGTCCGTCGCGGGTCCTCGCGCCAGGCCGGACGGGTCGCTGTCGGTGGTCGACTACGGGGCCGACCCGACCTCCGGGGCCGACTCGACCATCGCCATCCAGACCGCCGTCGACGACGCGCGCACCCGGGGCCGGTCCGTGTGGATCCCGGCGGGCCGGTACCGGACGAACAGCCTCGCTCCGACACCGCTGGACCTCACGGGGGTGACCGTCCGGGGCGCGGGCATGTGGCACTCGATCATCTACCGCGACGTCCCGCTGCCGACGCCGGCCGGGTGGCGGTCCAAGACGATCGTCGGGTCGGGCACCGTCCTGACCGACGTCCAGATCGACTCGAGCGCCGTCTTCCGACCGCTCGAGGGCGGCGGCTCCGACTACTCGATCAACGCCGAGGGCGCCGAGGGGTGGCTGATCGACCGCGTGTGGACGCGGCACTGCGACTCCAACTGGCTCTCGGGCAGCAACGCGACGATCCAGAACTGCCGCACCGCGGACAGCTACGGCGACGGCTTCAACGTCAACAACAGCAACGTGTCCGACCCCGACAAGCGCGGGCACGACATCACGGTGCGCAACAACTTCGCCCGCGGCACCGGCGACGACGGCTTCGCCGTCTACTCCGACGCGGGGACCGCGGGCACCAGCCCGCAGGTGGAGCGGGTGCGGATCGTGAACAACACCTCGGTCGCGGTCTGGTGGGCCAACGGCATCCGTGTCGCCGGCGGCGCCGACATCGAGGTCGCCGACAACCTGGTCGACGGCGTGTCGTCGAACAACGCCATGGAGATCGGCGTGTACGGCGACACGGGCAACCCCCTGGAGTCGGTGACCGTGCGCGGCAACGTCCTGCTCGGCGGCGGCGGCTGGAACGCGTACCGCAGCGGCGTGCAGATCGGCTCCCCGTCCCCGAGCTCGCTCGTCGCGGGGTCCAGCAGCACCGTCACGATGACCGACAACGTCGTCCGCGGGTCGCTGCGGTCCGGGATCTTCGTCGACCGGCACCACGTCGACCTGACGTTCAGGAACAACACGATCGACGGCCCCGCCGAGCAGGGCGTGCTCGTCGGCACCGGTGTCGCGGGGACGGGGACCTTCACGCGCACCGTGGTGCGCGGCCTCCGGGACGGCCAGGTCCCGTTCCAGAACGACTCCCCCACCACGTTCACCAGCACCGAGGAGCACAACTCCTGGCAGCGGCGCTAGCCGTGTCCCGGCCGTCCGTCGGGACGGCCGCACCCCACCGCACGACGACGTGCGGGACCTCCGAGAGACGAAGGCGTTGAGGATGGAACCGGGAAACAGGAAGAGACACGCACGACGCACCACGGTCGCGACGATCACCGCCGTCGCGACGATCGCCGTCGGGGCGGCGGGAGCCGTCCCGGCGACCGCGACCGCGCCGCCGGGCCGGGCGGCGCCGTCGACCGCGGCGTCCGCTCGCGCCGCCACGGTCGAGGTCGACCGCTACCCCCTCGGTGTGGGGGCGGACCTCGGCGAACGGGTGACCGCCTACGGCCTCGCCGCCGCGAGCGCCCCCACCGCGGGGGCGCAGGCGGTCGGCACCGAGGCGGGCCGCGCGTTCTGGCGCACCGCGAGCGCCGCCGGCGCCGCGTCGTTCGACGTCGACGTGGCGGACGAGTACGTCGCCCGGCTCGACGACCGGCCCGGCTACCTGGTGGTGGACCACCTGGCCGGGGCGGCGCCGACGGCGACCACCACGGGCACGGACGGCTCCGCGGTCGCGCTGCCGGGCACGACGGAGCCCGACACGGACGGGGACGGCTGGACGTCGACCGTGACCCCGCTGCCCGCGGGCACGCTGCGCGCCGGCGGCGACGCGACGCCCGAGCTCGCCCTCGCCCCCGCGGGGGACGGCGAGCTCACGGTGGCGGCGGTCCGCGTGGTCGAGCAGGCCACGAGCGCCGACCTCGGCCCGACGGTCTCCGAGGACGGGATCGCCGTCCGGGCGGGCGACAACGCCGACGGCCTCGTCACCGGCACGGCGGACGGGCACGGCTACTGGCAGACGGACACCGCCGCCGGCACGAACTTCGTCTACGCGAACGTCGGGGACGGGCGCCTGTACGACGTGCGGGACCGGGTCGTCGTCGACGTGGCGTACCAGGACGCCGGCGGCCGCGTGTTCCTCGAGTACGACTCTCCCGGCGAGACCATCCCGGACAAGTTCAAGGACTCGTCGGCGGTGGACCTCGGCACCAGCGGAGCGTGGACCAGCCACGCCTGGCTCCTCGACGACGCGATCCTCACGAACCGGTCCAACGGCTCCGACTTCCGGGTGTCGGCGGAGGGCGGCCCCGCCGACGTGCGGTTCGACCGCGTCGCCGTGACCGCCGTCCCCCGCGAGGTGGACCCGACGGTGGCGCTGCGCCGCCTGGTGGACCGGGCCGACGTGGCGCACTTCGCGGCACGCGAGGGCGAGCGCGACGGCCAGTTCCCGGCGGGTGCGAAGGCGGTGCTGCGGGAGGCGATCGACGCCGCGCAGGCGGTCGTCGACGACGCGGACGTCACGGGCGAGCAGGTCGACGCGGCCATCGACGCCCTGGTCGTCGCTCTCGAGACGTTCCAGGCCGCCGAGCGGACCACGGACCTCGCCCGCGGGGCGGCGGCGAGCGCCGGGTCGACCGGCGCCGGGTCGACCCGGTCGTTGACCGACGGGGACGACGGCTCGGCCTGGACGTCGGAGCCCGGCACGGGCGCCGAGTGGGTGCAGGTGGACCTCGGGTCGGTGCAGGAGGTCGACGAGGTCACCCTGCACTGGACGGCGGACTACGCGACCGTCTACCGCGTCGAGACCTCGACCGACGGCGAGACGTTCACCGCGGCGGCGGAGGCCGGGGCGCTGCAGGGCGGCCCGCTGCGCACCCGGTTCGACGCCGTCGACGCGAGGTACGTGCGGCTGGCCCTCGACCGGCACGCGACGCAGCGCGCGGCGTTCGGCCTCACGGCGTTCGAGGTCCGCTCCACGCCGCTGGTCGACCTGAACCCGGCGATCGTGCCGACCCGGTATCCCACCGAGGACGTGGTGGTCGCCGACGTCGACGCCCGCGACTTCGGGGTGGACGCCCGCGGCGTCGCCGACTCGACCGCCGCCCTCCAGGAGGCGCTCGACACCTGCCAGGACGCGGGCGGCGGCACCGTCTGGCTGCCGGAGGGACGGTACCGCGTGACGGACACGATCGAGGTGGGTGCCTACTGCACGCTGCGCGGCGACCGTCGGGACCCCGACACGCACCGCGGCGACCTGGACGGGCGCTACGGCACCGTCGTCGTCGCCGACCTCCCCTCGGGCGAAAACGGGCCGAGCCTGTTCCTCGTCGGGGGCAGTGCCGGCGTCGTCGGGCTCACCACCTACTACCCCGGCCAGGACGCGTCCGACCCGGTGCCGTACGGCTACACGTTCGAGATCCCCGGGCTCGCCTGGCAGGGGAACCAGAACTACATGATGTCCACGGTCGAGCACGTGACGATGCTCAACTCCTACCGAGGCATCGGGATCTCCACGCGGCGCAACGACCGCGGCGAGGGCCCGGGCGCACAGGGTCACGAGCTCGCGAACGTGCGGGACGTCTCCGGCACCGTCCTCTACCAGGGCGCCGTGGCCTCCAACGGCGCCGACGTCGGCGTCTGGGAGGACGTCCGCTTCGACAACTCCTACTGGGCGTCGGCCGGGAGGGCGTTCCACGCCCCGCGGCGGGCGGTGCTCGACGCGTGGACCCGGGCGCACGGCACGGGCTTCGTGCTCGCCGACCTCGAGTGGGACCAGCTCGTGGACGTCCACGCGGCGGACTACCGGGTGGGGATCCGGGCCGTCAAGGGCCCGCGGGCGAAGTTCACCGGCTCGTTCGTGGGCGCCGACATCCGGGACACGGACGTCGCCGTCCTCGTGGAGGAGTCCGACGAGCGCTGGGGCACCAGCTTCGCCGGCGGCCGCCTCGAGGGGTCCCAGGCGTCGGTGCGCAACCTCTCCGGCGGGTACGTGAAGCTCACCGGGGTCGCCACGAGGGGCGCCACCGAGGGAACGGTCCACGTCCTGGACGAGGGGCCGGAGCTCCCGGACGTCCCCGACGAGGTGCGGGCCGCGAAGCCGCGGGCGCGCCTCGTCGACGTCACCCAGGCGCCGTACGACGTGCCGCGCACCCCCGGCCAGTTCTCGGACGTCGACGCGACGGCCGGGATCCAGGAGGCGCTCGACGACGCCGGCCGGGCGGGCGGCGGGGTCGTCTACCTGCCGGCCGGCTGGTACACGGTCGAGGGGCGCCTCACGGTGCCCGCCGGCGTGGAGCTGCGCGGCGCCTCGTCGGTGCCCCAGCGCGACTCGCTCGTCGAGTCCGCGGGGACCGTCCTGGTGGCCACCGAGGGGCGGGACGTCGCGGACGCCGACGACGCCACGGCCCTCGTGACCCTGGCGGGCAAACGGTCGGGACTGCGCGGTCTGCGGGTGCTGCACCCGGAGAACAACCCGGCGTCGGACGACGGCGCGGTGCCCTACCCCTTCGCCGTCCGCGGTGACGCCCCCGGGGTGTACGTGGTGAACGTCGGGATGGAGAACGCCTGGAACGCGGTCGACATGACCGACGACGCCGACGGGTTCCTCGTGCGGCGCCTCGTCGGGCTGTTCCTCGAGAACGGGGTGCGGGTCGGCGCCAACACCGGCGGCACCGTGCAGGGCGTCCTGTCCAACGGCAACGTGGCCACCCGCATGGCCTACGGGATCCCCGGCTGGGTCGAGGGCGCGAACCTGTTCGCCCAGGTCATCGACGCCCTCTCCCGCGAGCGGGAGGTGCTGGTCAGGGCGACCGGCTCGAGGCGGCTCACCGTGAGCAACACCTTCGCCTACGGCAGCCACGACGGCATCGTCGCCCGCGACGGGGCCTCGGTGACGGCGTTCAACCTCGGCACCGACAACCTCGGACCGGGCGGGCACACCGTGGACGCGGACGCGACGAGCCCGGTGACGGTGGTGAACCTGATGCGCTACAACGGCACCACGAGCCGGGGGCCCGTGACCATCGCCAACCCCATGGCCATCGACATGCGCCAGCAGTCGCTGGCCGTGGCCGCGGACCCGGAGGGCTCGGGCACGGCACGGGTGCTCGGCAACGAGACCGAGCCGGGCCGGTACGAGACGGGCAGCACCGTGCGGCTCCTCGCCGAGCCGGGTCGCCGGTTCACCTTCACCGGCTGGCGCGACGAGGACGGCACCACGGTCTCGACCCACCCCGCGTTCGACCTCGTCGTCGACGAGGACCGCGCGCTCACCGCCACGTTCGAGCGACGACGGTGAGGGCCGACGTGCTCGCTCGTCGTGCGCGCCGGCGCTGATCGTCGGCCGCCCCGACGGGCGAGCGCCTCCAGGGCGCCCGGCACGCGGCCCCCCACCAGCAGGTCTGCTGGTGGGGGGCCGTCCGCGCTCCAGGTCAGTCGGAGCCGGGGGCCAGGGTCTGCGGCGCGACGACGAACCGAGCCGTCCGTCCGCCCACGGCGACCGTCAGCTCGGTGTCGACCCGAGCCAGGGGCGCGGGGTCGGCGACGAACGCACGGTCTCCCGGCACGGTGAGCGTGACGGTCCGCCGCTCGCCGGGGGCCAGCCGCACGCGGGCGAACGCCACGAGCTCCGGGCGCGTCCACTCGAGCGAGCCGCGCCGGCGGGCGACGACACGGACGACCTCCTCGGCCGGCCCGTGCCACCCGCCGGCGTCCGGGGCCGGCCGCGGGCCACGGACGTCGACCTCGACCTGGACGGTGTCCTCGCTCACCTCGGCCCGGCAGCCCTCCACCTCGGTCTCCGCGTACCCCTGGCCGGCGCCGACGCCGGCGAGCGCCGTCACGCCCACGTCCCGGTACACGCCGTCGGGCGAGATCCGCTCGTTCCAGCGCGCCGGGACCGCCCCGGGGGCTGCGGGCAGGGTGACCGCGAGCCGTCCGACGGGCTGCGCGTCCCCCACCAGGAGCCGAGCCACGGCCGTCCCGCCCTGGGGCCCGGGGTACCAGGCCACCAGCGTCGCGTCGGCCGCACCGAGCACGTGCGACAGGTCGTACGGGCGGCCGGCGACCACGACGGCCACGAGCCGCGCGGGCCCGGCGTCCGGGGCGGTGGCCTCGACCACCGCCCGCAGGTCCCGTAGGAACGCGTCCTGGCCTCCGGGCAGACCCAGGTCGGCGCGGTCGACGCCCTCGCCGCAGTCGGCGCCCGTCGCGGCGGCCGCGGCCCCGTTCTCGGCGAACTCGTCGCCCGCGTCGCGGTGGCTGGTCCCGCCGACGACCGCGACGACGACGTCCGCGCCGCGCACGTCGTCGACCGTCGGCACGCCGGGCACCAGGTCGACCACGATCCCCACGCCGCCGACGCGCTCCTCGAGCGCACGCGCCACGGATGCCGCCTCGCCGTCGCGCAGGGGCGGCACGTAGTCCCCGAGCAGCGACGTGGCGGCGTCGGCGTGCGGCCCCGTGACGACCCACCGCGCCCCGGGGACCGGCGTCAGGGGCAGCGGTCCGCGGCGCAGCAGCACGGCCGAGCGCTCGGCGAGCCGACGGGACAGGCCCGTCGCACGGTCCGCCAGGGCGGCGCGGGCCCCCGCACCCCCGTCCGCGCCCCGATCCGCACCCCCGTGCCCGGTCTGCCCGCCGCCCAGGTCGGCACCGAGGAGACCCAGCTCCGCCTTGACCCGCAGCACGCGGCGGCACGCCGCGTCGACCGCGGCGAGCAGTCGCGGCTCGGCGTCGACGGCCTCCTCGAGGAGGGTGAACGACTCGTCCCAGAGGCTGAGGTCGACCCCGGCAGACAGCGCCGCCGCGGCGGCGGCCCGCGGGTCGCCGACAACCTCCACCAGCCGGTCGACCGCCTTGCCGTCCGCCATGACGAGGCCGTCGAAGCCCCACTCCTGGCGCAGGGTGCCGGTCAGCAGGTCGCGGCTCGCGATGCAGGGCATCCCGTCGATGTCGTTGTAGGCCGCCATGATGCCGAGCGCCCCCGCCCGGACGCCGGCCCGGGCCGCCGGGAGGTGCAGCGCCGCGAGATCCCGCGGCCCGAGCGCGGCGGAGTGCCCGTTCCGGCCGCCGACGCCCTCGCCCTGGCCGGCGAAGTGCTTGAGCACCACGCCGACGCCGACGCCGGCGCGCACCCGTGACCTGTTCGTCCCCTGCATGCCCTCGACGAGGGCGGCCGCGAAGGCGGCGGAGTGGTCCGGGTCCTCGGAGTAGCACTCCTCGCTGCGCCCCCACCGCGGGTCGCGGAGCAGGTCGAGCGCGGAGACGAGCACCAGGTGGACGCCGTCGGCTCGCATCACCCCGGAGACGGCGGCGACGGCCTGGCCGTACAGCTCCGGGTCCCACGAGGAGCCCACCGCGAGGTTGGTGGGCAGGAGCGGCCCGCCGAGCGCCTGGTGCCCGTGCGGGGCCTCCTCGACCACGAGCGGCGCGATCCCGTGCCCAGAGGCCGCACGGACGGCGTCGGTGACGAGCGCCGCGACCTCCGCACGGTCCTGCGGCGGGATCCCGTTCGTCCAGTCGCGGCCCGACCAGGCGTCGGCGCGGAACAGCCCGTAGAGCGCGCCGAGGCCGCCCCACCGCTCGACCTCGGCGTGGAACAGGTCCGTGAGCCGGTACCCGGTCCCGCTCCGTTCCACGCACTGCCAGCCGTAGAGGCGCTGGTTGAGCTGCCCGACCTTCTCCCGCAGCGACAGCGAGGCGACGAGCGCGTCCACGGTCTCGGCGGGCGTGGGGGCGGGGACCGTCGGGTCAGGCATGGAAGAGCTCGTTCCTGGTGCGGGTCGTGATCGGGACGTCGTCGAACCGGCCGCGGCCCGGGCGCTCCGGCCGCAGGACGACGGCGGCGTCCTCGCCCGGCAGCAGGGTGAGCAGCGCGGCGTCGGCGCGCAGGCCGGGCGCCTCCACGAGCAGGTCCGCCACCGCCGTGCGCGCGGTGACCCGCACGACGACGTCCTCGCCGCGCCGCTCGACCGTGCGCGCGAGGTCGGGCACGGGCCAGCGCACGCCGTCGTCGCGGACGAACGCGTGCACGGCCCGGTGCGCGCCGTCGGCACCCCCGCCAGGCCCTGGCACGGCGGGCGTGGTGTCGGCGACGACCAGCTCCTCGCGCCGGCGCACCGCCTGGGTGATCGCCGGACCGACCGGGACGGCGAGCACGGACCGCGGGGGCACCACGACGTCCCGCGTCACCCGCTGGGCGTCGCCGTCGACGACGTGCACGCGGCGGAGCGTCAGCTCGTCGCCCCACTCCTCGTCGGTGTCGTTGACCAGGATCGCGCTGAGGCCAGCCTCCCGCGGCTGGAGCGTCACGAGCCGGTCGGCGAACGCGCGGCGGACGGCGTACCAGGCGGGCTTCGGTCGCCCGCCGTGATCGACGAGCGACCAGGACAGCGCCGGCCACACGTCGTTCAGCTGCCAGACGAGGGACCCGGCGGTGCGCGGCCACCACGACCGGAAGTGCTCGATGCCGGTGCGCAGCGCGTGCGCCTGGTTGAGGCTCGTCGCCAGGTGCCACCGGTCGGTGCGCCGTGCGATCCCCTCCGGGTCGGGGAACCGGCCCGCGAGCCGCCCGACGAGGTTGCGCTCCCCCGCGGGCTGCTTCTGCCTCGCCGCGAGGAGCGGGTCGTCGGGGCGGTCGGGCACGGTGCCGAGCGCGTCGGCGAGCGTCGCCCAGGTGGCGGGTGCCTGGTACCCGAACTCGGCGACGAACCGGGGGACCTCGTCCCGGTAGTGGGCGTAGTCGAAGAGGTTCCAGGGGTCCCACAGGTGGACCGGTCCGTCGCCGGGCACCTGCGGGTGCACGCCGGGCTCCGTGGCGACCGGGCTGTTCACGACGTACACGGCCCCCGGCGCGCGGGCCGCGACGGCGACGGGCAGCACCTCGCGGTAGTAGGCCTCGCCCCATGCCCGGTCGCGCACCTGCGCGGGCCAGCCCCAGTCCTCCCACCCGAGGACGCACTCGTTCGCGCCGTTCCACACCACGACGCTCGGGTGGGTCGCGAGCCGGCGCACGGCGTCGTCCGCCTCGGCGGTGACCTCGGCGCGCAGCTCGTCGTGCTCGGGGTACGCGGCGCACGCGAACGCGAAGTCCTGCCACACGAGGACGCCGCGCTCGTCGCACGCCGCGTAGAAGGACTCGTCCTCGTAGATGCCGCCGCCCCACACCCGGAGGGTGTTCATGTGGGCGTCGCACGCCTGGTCGACGCGCTCCGCGTACCGCTCGGGCGTCATCCGGGAGACGAGCACGTCGTCGGGGATCCAGTTGGCGCCCTTGCAGAACACCGGCCTGCCGTTGACGTGCAGGGTGAACGCCCTGCCGTGCTCGTCCGGCGCCGTGTCGAGGGCCACGTGCCGGAACCCGACGCGGCGGCGGGTCTCCTGGAGCAGGGTGCCGGCGCCGTCGAGGAGCCGCACCGCCACGTCGTGCAGCGTCGGCTCCCCATACCCGCGCGGCCACCACGCCGCCGGCCGCTCCACCTCCAGCGCGAGCCGCTGCCGACCGGCGTCGACCGCGCGCCGCCAGGTCTGCGCGGCCGGCGGGTCCGCGCCCTCCGCCGGGCCGGCGGCCCGGGCGAGGACGACCTCGACCTGGAGCGCGCCGCCGTCCACGTCGGGCGTCCCGAGCTCGACGTCGAGGTCGACGCGGAGGGTCCCGCGGCTCAGGTCCGCGGCGGTCGTCGTGGTGACGTCGACCTCCGCGCGCGCCGTGTCCCAGACCTCCAGCCGCACGGGCCGCCAGATCCCGGCCGACACGAGGGTCGGGCCCCAGTCCCACCCGACCTCGCACGCCATCGTCCGCAGCTCGTTGTACGGGTAGGCCCAGTCGTAGGGCAGCGGGTCGTCGCCGGCGGCCTCGAGCATCGCCCGCGCCGACGACGCGAAGCGCACGGTCAGCTCGTTCTCCCCCGGCCGGACGACGTCCGTGACGTCGTACCGGTAGCGGCGGTGCATGTTCCGGGTGGAGGCGACCGCGGTCCCGTTGAGGACGACGGTCGCGACGGTCTGGAGCCCCTCGAAGACCAGGTGGACCCGGGGCGCGGGCCGGTCACCCTCCCCGTGGACGGGGTCCGGCCCCGCCCCGCTCGGGGACTCGAACCGGGTCGAGTACTCCCAGTCGGTGAGGCCGACCCACTGCACCTCGTCCTCGTGGGCGCCCTGCAGCGGGTCCGGGATGGCTCCCGCCCGGAGCAGGTCGGTGTGCACGCACCCCGGCACGACGGCGGGCAGCTCGAGCGCGCCGGCGCCGTCGGGCGCACCCTCGGCCGGCCGCCCCGCCGGCCGCAGCACCCAGCCTGCGCCGCCGAGGTCCACGGCACGAAGGACTGCAGAGGGCACGGCGGCCGGCGGGGCGGACGGCGCGGCGGTGGGCACGTGACCGCGCACGGTCACGAGTCCGGGTAGTCGGTCGGCGCGGCGTACCCCTCGGGTACCTGCGGCAGCCGGCGGACGCCGGTGGCGAAGGCCTCGACGGACGACAGGCGCGCGCCGTCCCCGACGAGCTCGACCGTCAGCTCCTGCGTCGTCACCGGCTCGACGAGGTGGATCCTCCCGGCGCCGACCGTCCCGCCCGACGCGAGCACGCGGTCCCCGGCACGGACGGTGTGCCGTACCGCGCGCTGACCGTGCGTGAGGTCCTCGCGCAGCCGGAGGTGGTCGAGGGCGACCGGCCCGTCGAACCGGGCCGTCCAGGTCGCCGGGCCGTCGCCGCCGGCGGCCGGGCCCGAGGGCTCGGCGCTCGCGGCGGGGGTCCCGAACCTCCGCGCCACCTCCGCCCCGAGCTCGCGCACGCGCGCGGCGTCCGCCTCGGGGATCAGACCCCGGTCGTCGGGCGGCAGGTTGAGCAGCAGGTTCGCCCCGAGGCCCACCGACCGGTAGTAGATGGCCAGCAGGTGCTCGAGCGACTTGGGCTCGTCGTCCGGGCTCCAGAACCATCCCCGACGGATCGACACGTCGCACTCCGGCGGCAGGTACAGCGCCTCGGCGAACTCGGAGGTGACCACGGTGTAGTTGCTCATCTGCGTGTGGTCGACGACGTACTCGACGGGGTCGGACGCGAGCCCGTCCTCGTTGCCGACCCACCGGATGGTGGGGTCGCCCATGTTGAACACCATCGCGTCGGGCTGGTGCTCGTGGGCGACCGCCATGATCGCCGCCCAGTCGTAGGAGTAGCCCTCCGACCCGGCGCCGTCGAACCACAGCTCCACCAGCGGGCCGTACCAGGTGCACAGCTCCCGGAGCTGCTCGGCGTAGAGCTTCGTGTAGGTCGCGGGGTCCTCGTACTCGGGGGCGTGCCGGTCCCACGGGGACAGGTACACGCCGAACCCGAGGCCGGCGTCGCGGCACGCCTGGGCGAGCTCGCCGACCACGTCGCCGCGGCCGTCCTTCCAGGGCGAGGAGGCGACGGAGTAGTCGGTGGTCCGGGTCGGCCACAGGCAGAACCCGTCGTGGTGCTTGGCCGTGACCACGACGTACCGGGCGCCGGCCGACCTCGCCACCTCGACCCACTGGGCGGCGTCGAGCTCCGACGGGTCGAAGGACGCCGCGGGGAGCGTGCCGTCGCTCCACTCCTTGGCGTGGAACGTGTTGACGCCCACGTGGAAGAAGGCCCCGACGCCCAGGTCCTGCCAGGCGAGCTGCTGTGGTGTGGGAGAGATCACTTGATGGCACCTGATTCCACCCCGCGGAAGAAGTACCGCTGGAGCACGACGAAGAGCACCATGATGGGTGCGATGGCGATGATCGACCCGGCCATGATGACGCGGGGATCGAAGGACAGGGCGGACGCGGACAGCCGCGCCAGCCCGAGCGCGAGCGTGAAGTGCTCCTCGCTGCGCAGGACGATGAACGGCCACAGGAAGTCGTCCCAGGCCGAGATGAAGGAGTTGATGATCACCACGACCATCGAGCCCTTCGCGGCCGGCAGGAAGATGCGCCGGAACCGGGTCCACTCGTCGGCCCCGTCGAGGAGCGCGGCCTCCTCCACCTCGTTCGGCACGGCGGCGAACGTGGCCCGCATGATGAGCACGTTCACGGCCGCGATGGCGCCGGGCAGCCAGACGCCCACGAAGCTGTCGCCGAGGCCCATGTCCCGGACCATCATGTACAGCGACACCATGATCGACTCGAACGGGAACATCATCGACAGGATGAGCAGCCAGTAGAAGACCCGGCGCCCGGCCCACGCGACGCGGGACAGCATGTATCCCGCGAGCGTCGGGAAGACGACCTGCGACGTCACCGTCAGGACGCACATGATCAGGCTGTTGCGCATGTACTGCGCCATGGGCACCTGGTCGAAGACGGTCCGGTAGGCGTCGAGGCTCGGGTCGCGCGGCACGAAGGTCGCCGCCGACCCGAAGATGGCCTCCGCCGGTCCCTTGAGGGACGAGAAGAGCTGCCACACGATCGGCCCGATGCTGATCCCGAGGACCAGCACCAGCAGCACGTACCGCGCGACGACGGCGCGCTGGCGTCCCTTGTCCCGCCACGAGGCGGGCGAGAGCCGGAGCCGGCGGGGACCGCGGGTGCCGGGGGCCGGGGCGGCGGAGGTCGCCGAGGGCCGGGCGGGTGGGGTGGACGTGGTGGTGGCGGTCACTGGTCGTCCTCCGATCCGCCGAGCTTGTGCGAGGCGATCGCCAGGCCGATGGTCAGGACGAAGAGCGCGACCGACACCGCGGCGCCGTACCCGGCGTTGCCCGAGATCGGGTCGAGCGCCGTGTCGCGGATGTAGAACGGCAGCGTGCGGTCCGCGCCGCCCGGGCCGCCGGTGGCGCCGCCGAGCACGTAGATCTCCGTGAAGACCCGCAGCGAGCCGATCCCGGACATGATCCCGACCAGGAGCATCGTCAGGCGGACGCCGGGCATGGTGATGTGGATGAAGCGGCGCACCGGCCCGGCCCCGTCCAGCTCGGCCGCCTCGTAGAGGCTCCCCGGCACGTTCGCGAGCGCCGCGAGGTAGAAGATCATGTACCAGCCGATCCCCTTCCAGACGGTCAGCGCGATGGCGGACAGCAGCAGGAGCGTCGTGTCCGACAGGAACGGGATGGGCGAGTCGATCAGCCCGAACCTCTCCAGCGCGGTGTTGATCGGTCCGCGCTCGTTCAGCAGGTTCTGCCACACGAGCGCCACGGCCACCATCGACGCGACGACGGGCGTGTAGAACGCCGTGCGGAAGAACCCGATCCCCGGGAGCCGGCGGTACACGAGCTGCGCGACCATCAACGGGAGCAGCACGAGCAGCGGGACCGCGATCACCGCGTACACGACGCTGTTGCGGGTGGCGAGCCAGAAGTCGTCGTCGGTGAGCAGGCGGGAGTAGTTCTCCCACCCGACGAACGCTCCCCCGCCGCCGAGCGGCCGCGCGTCCGTGAACGACAGCAGCACCGTGTTGACGAACGGGAAGATCCCGAACGCCGCGATCACGACGACGGTCGGCAGGATCCACAGCACCGGGACCCACCACGCGCGGTACAGCGCCGCGCCCGAGGACGGGCGGGAGCGACGGGTGCGCCCCCGCTCCGCCCGACGGGATGCTCCTGGCGCCAGCGTCCCGGCCTCCGCCGGGCTGGTCGTGGCCACCGTCAGCCCTGATCGGCGAGGATCTGGTTCGCCTTCTCCTGGGCGGCGTCCAGGGCCTCCTGGGCGCCCTTCTTCCCGGAGATGGCGAGCTGGAGCTCGGAGACGACGGCCGACTGCACGGCGTCCGACCAGTTGTAGATGAAGGCGTTCGTCGCCTCCGAGGACAGCTCGACCGACAGCCGGTTGGCCTCGTCGAGCGGCGTGTCACCGGAGATGTCCTGGAACTTCGGGATGTCCATCGACGCGGTCGTCGACGGGAAGTTGGAGACCCGCTCGTCGGAGACGAACTCCTTCTGGTTCTCCGGGCTCAGCAGGAACTGCGCGAACGCGAGCGCCGCGGCCGGGTTCTTGCTCGTCGACGGCACGCCGATGAGCTGGCTCTCGGCGATCGCCGCGCCGCGTGCGTCGAGCAGCGGCGCGACGCCTGTCTTCTCGTACGTCGTCTCGTTCGTCTCCTGCACGTAGCGCAGGTAGGACGGGATGCTCGAGCCCCACACGATGTCCCCCGCGGAGTAGAGCTGGGTCACGTCGACGTCGCTGGAGAGGGTGTCCTTCGGCAGCGCCCCGCCCTGGTAGAGCTCCGCGTACTTCTCCACCCAGGCGAGGACCTTGGGGTCGTCGGCGAAGGTGAACTCGGACTCGTCCTCGGTGGTGATCGCCGCGTCCATGAACTGCCAGTCGGACGGCACCCGGGTGAACGGGTTGGCGATGAAGGCGTACGCCTGCCCCTCCGAGTTCTCGCCCACCGTCGCCGCCTGGTCGAACTGCTCCATGATCGTGGTCGGCGGCGCGGAGGGGTCGAGCCCGACCTGGTTCATGAGGTCGGTGTTGTACGTCTGGATGCCGAGCAGGCCCCAGTACCAGGGCATGACGTAGTGGTCGTCGGAGCCCGGGAACGTCATCGAGTCCCACAGCGACGGGATGAAGTCGCCGCCCGCCTCCGGCGCGGCGGTCGAGAGGTCGAGGAGGAAGTTCTCCTTGTACAGCGCGTACGCCGTCGTCTGGTTGAGGTTGAGCACGTCGGGCAGCGCGCACGACTGGGCGTCGGTCACCAGGCGCTGGGTGAACGAGGCGTCCCCCGGGTCGTCCTGCCAGGTCACGGTCACGTCGGGGTACTGCTTCTCGAAGTCCGCGATCAGGTCCTCGAAGTAGTCGCTGAACGACGACTTGAGCGCGGTCGTCTGGAAGACGATCTCGCCCTTCGGCTCGCCGGTGATCGCCTCGCCGCTCGTGACCTCGTCGGACAGCTCGCAGGTGCCGGCCATCCCGGCGGCCTCGTCGGGGGTCGAGCCGCCGGCGATGCCGCAGGCGGCGAGCGCGAGAACGGGGACGAGCACTCCGGCGGCGCGCAACGCTGCGCGGCCGCCCAGCCCTCCTCGGGCACGGATGCTAGGTTCCATGATGATCCTCTCCTAGGGGTTCAGGCCGTGGTCAGGGCCTTGCGGTCCGTGACCCGGCTCGGGCGCGAGCGGCAACTCGCGTCCACAGTTGTCCGTCGTCGAGATCGAGTCCCGACGCGGCATCTCCTGGCTCGGCGCCGTCACGGCACGGCGCCGAGCACGGGCAGGTGGTCCGCCTCTCCGAAGAGCTCCTCGCGGGCGGCCGTGAGCGCGGTCGCGAGCGCGCCCCTGACGACGGCGCCGGTGCCGAGCGTCGTGACGCTGACCGTCGGCCGCATCGGGGACATGTCGTGCAGGTAGCCCGTGACCGCCGTCATGAGGCGCTCACCGCCGGCGGTCGCCACGGCCCCCGACAGCACGAGCCGCTCGGGGTCGAGGAACGCGCAGACCGCGAGGCACAGCAGCGCGAACCGCTCGGCGACCTCGGCGAGGTAGGCGCCGTTCGCGTCGGCGTGGACGGACGGGTCCGCCACCATCTGCTCGGGCGTCGTGTCGACGATCCCCCTCGCCTCGAGCAGGTCGACGAGCCGCGCGCGGGCCACGAGCGACTGGAACCCCATCTCCGGCTTCCCGTACGGGCGCCCCACGGGGACGTAGCCCAGCTCACCGGCGTACCCGTGGGCGCCCCGCAAGAGCTCGCCGGCGAGGACGATCCCCACGCCGACGCCCTCGTCGCACCGGACCAGCGCCAGGCTCCGGGACTCCCTGCCCACGCCGAAGCGCTGCTCCGCCAGGGCCGCGAGGTTCACGTCGTTCTCCAGGCGGACCGGCGCACCGATGGCCGCCTCGAGGCGCGCCCGCTGTCCGACGCCCCAGTCGTCGTGCCCCGAGACGAAGTCGATGTCTCCCGCCGGAGCGACCACCCCGGGGGTCCCGACGACGACGCAGCCCAGGGCCGAGGTGGCGATCCCCACCTGGCCTGCGGCGGCGTCCAGCGCGCGGGACACCAGGGCGGCGGCGCCGCCGTCGTCGTCGTCACCCAAGGGCATCTCGACCTCGGCCACCACGGCGCCGGTGACGTCGGCGACCGCCACCTGCACGTGGCTCGGCTGCATCTCGACGCCCGCCACGTAGGAGAGGTCGTGGCGGATCTCGTACGTCATGGCGTTCGGTCCGCGCTGGGTCGTCTCCGCCTCTCCGGCCGGGACCACCAGGCCGCGGTCGAGGAGCCGCTGCACCAGGTCTCCCGTCGCGGGGCGGGACAGCGCGGCGGCCCGGGCGATCGACGGGCGGGCCATCGGCCCGCACTCCACGAGCAGGTCCACGACGAGTCGCTCGTTGGTGGAGAGCCCCCGGTGTTGCGGCGCCATGTCCCGTTCCTCCTCGAACCTCATCCCACGGTGGATATCTAGCAGGGAGGCTACCTGATAGATTCCGCCCGAGTACAGGGTCGACGAGAAATCCGCACCACGTCCGGTGCGGTGCGCCGATCCGGGGCGCGATCGCTCCCCCGCCGAGAACGTGCGCCAGGGGTCGCCGGACCCCGCGGCTCGGACCACGCAGTTCCACGAACGGAGCCAGGATGACGACGAGGTCACGAACGGGTGCCGCCGGCCCCACGGTCGGTATCGACATGGGCGGGACCATGATCCGCGGCGGCCTCGTCGAGGCCGACGGCACGCTCCGGCGCGTCGTGCGCCGCCCGCTCCCGGAGGCCCCGGGTGCCCGGCACGCCGCCGTGGTCGAGCTGGCCCGGGACCTTGGGGAGCACGCCACCGCCGTCGGCCTCGCCGTCGCGGGCGTGGTGGAGGACGGCCGGCTCCAGCTCAGCGCGAACGTCGGGCTCACCGACGTCGACCTGCGGGCCGACCTCGGCGACGCGACCGGCCTGCCCGTCGAGGTCGTCAACGACGCCCAGGCCGCAGCGCTCGCCGAGGTCCGCGGCAGCGCGGCGGGCGGCCTGATCCTCGTCGTCACCGTGGGCACCGGGATCGGCGGTGCGCTCGTCCTCGACGGGCGGCTCGTGCGCGGCCGCGGGTTCGCCGGGGAGATCGGGCACGTGGTCGTCGACCGCGGCGGGCAGCCGTGCGGCTGCGGAGCCGCCGGCTGCTGGGAGGGTCTCGCCTCCGGAGGGGCGCTGCGCCGCGTGGCCGAGCGGGTGCTGCCCGGCCCGGGTCGCACGGTCGACCGGCTCGTCGCGTCCGCCGAGGCGGGGATGCCGCAAGCCGTCGACGCCGTCGCCCTCGCGGCCGAGGCCTTCGCCGAGGGGCTCAACAGCATGTGCGCGGCGCTCGCACCGCACCGCATCGTCCTCGGAGGAGGGGTGTTCGCGCGGGGCGGCCTCGTCGCCGAGCTCTACCGGGCCCGGGCGGCCGAGCGCCGGTGGGTGCGAGGAGCCGAGATCACGATGGCGACCTGGGGGGACCGTGCCGGCCTGGTCGGGGCGGGCTTCGCCGCCCACGACCTCGTGGCGGCCCGGCGGACCCCCACCGCCGCGCACCTCTGAACCCGATGTGGGCGGCGTGACCCGCCTGGGTGAAGTCGAGGCTCTGACGTACCCGAGCAAGGACAGACCGCCCGGCGGCTCCTAGACTCGAGACGACGCGTCCGGGTGAACGTTGCCGTACCGGACGCCGACACCATGCCGGCCGTTCGCGGTGACGGCAGAGAGCCACGGGTCCAGGATGAGCAACCCCGACGCGGTCCTGTCGACGCCGGTCACGAAGGTGACGGTCCCCCCGCTCGGTGAGCAGATCATCCCGCGCGCCCGGCTGATCTCGCTCCTCGACGAGATCGTCGTCGACCGCCCGGTGACACTCGTGGCGGCACCCGCCGGCTTCGGGAAGACCTCGGTCCTGACCCAGTGGTGCCACCACACGGAGACCACCGTCGCCTGGCTCACGGTGGACGAGTACGACAGCGACCCGCGCCGCTTCTTCCGTCACGTCGTCGCCGCCCTGCAGGTAGCGACGCACGAGCAGGGCAGGGCCGACGCCGGCCCTCTCCTGGAGATCGCCTATCGCGACCCGATGGGGCAACGGCCCCAGGACGCCGGCTGGCCCGACCATCACGACGAGCTGATGCGTGCGATCGAGGCACTCGTGGAACCGATGGTCCTGATCGTCGACGACCTCCACCTGCTCGCCGGCGCCAAGGCCCGGGAGATCCTGGCACGGTTGATCCGTCTCGCCCCCGGTGGATTCCATCTTCTCCTGTCCACCAGGTCGGACCCGGAGCTGCCGTTGCACCGCCTGCGTCTCGCAGGCGACCTCGGCGAGGTACGCGAGCGCGACCTCGCCTTCTCCGCCCGGGAGATCGACGAGCTCGCCGCCCTCACCGGCCCGTCGCTCACCCCCGAGGTCGTCAGCTCGCTGAGTGCGCTCACTCGGGGATGGCCGGCCGCCGTCCGCATGGCCCTTCTCACGGTCGAGGACGAGCCCGCACCCGCCTACCGTCTGGCAGGCCTGGAGGGGGTCGACCTCTCGCTCACCGAGTACCTGACCGAGGAGGTGCTCGGGGTACTGCGGCCCGACCTGGCGCGATTCATCATGCGCGCCACCATCGGTGACCGCATCGACGCCGGGCTGGCGGATGCGCTCCACGACGGCGCGGGCGGTGCTGAGCTGCTCGCGGAGGCTGCCCGGAAGGGCGTCTTCCTGGCACCGCAGACGGAGACGGACGGCGAGCTGTCCTATCGCTGGCATCCGGTGTTCGCTTCCCAGTGCCGTGCCCTCATGAGCAGGAGCTCACCCGCCACCGTTCGTGAGCTGCACCGGGTCGTCGCGAACCATTGGCGCACCCGTGACGCCGTCGAGGCCGTCGCTGCCGCCCTCGCGGCAGGGGACCCTGACCTGGCCACCGACGTGCTCACGGAGCGCTGGCCGGAGCTCCTCGTCCGCAGTGACTCCGGCGCTCTGGCGCACCTGTGCGACAGGATCCCCACGCCCCGGTCGGACGACGCGGAGATCCTCCAGCTGCGCGCCGTGGGGCAGATCCTCGACGAGCGGTCCGCCGAGGGCACGATGGACCGGGCCCGCGCCGTCTCCGGCCTGCTGCCGTCCCTGCGTCGACGCCGGTTCGAGCTCATCGACGTGCTCGTGTCGGACTTCCTGGCCCCGGGGCGGCCCGGGATCGAGGAGGCGGTCCGCCGGGGGCGCGCGGCACTGCGCGACGCGACAGACGCGCCAGTGGCACGCGCGCTCGGACATCTCCTCGTCGGCGAGGCCGCCGCGCAGCTCCAGCGCGACCCCGCCACCGCACTCGAGAACCTGAGCGAGGGCGCGGCGCTCGCTGGACAGCACCAGCTGCCGGCGATCGCCTTCGCGTGCCGAGCCTCGATGTCCGTCCCCCTCTTCATGAGTGGGCGGTTCGACGAAGCCGACTCGCTCGCCCGTGACTCGATCGGCCGGGCACGCAGAACCGGCCAGCACTGGGCCAGCATCGTCGTCCCCGCGTACCTGACGTGCGGTCTTGCCGACTTCTGGCGGGACGAGCTCGTGTCCGCCCAGCGCAGCCTCGACCAGGTGGTCCGCCTGGCCACGCCACGGCAGGCGGGCTACCGGCTCCACGCAGCGGTCGTCCTCGCGCTGATCGCGGTCGCGAGCGACGACGCGGCCGCCCTGGAGCGTGCCCACGCGCTCGCGGCCGTGGACGCCGACACCCCGTCGCCGCACCTGGTCGGCTTCGCCCGGCTGGTCGGCGCGATCGTGGCCGATGCACGTGGTGACGACGAGCACGCCTTGGCGGCCCTGAAGACCTTGGCCCCGAGCGAACGACACCCCATCATCAGTCTCTGGGAGGCTGAGCTCTCCCGGCGCGCCGGGGACGCTGCGGGAGCCCGCACCGCACTTGCCCGGATCCCCTCGGACCGACGCGTGTCCCACGTCGACGTGGCTGCCACCCTCACCGAGGCCCTGCTGGAGCTCGACCGCGGAAGGGCTCGTGAGGCGCACCGCCGGCTCGAGCTTGCGCTGGAGGCAGCAAGCCCTTCCAGGATTCGTCACCCCTTCGTCGAGCGCGGCCCGGACCTCCGCGGTCTGCTCTACGACCACCATGCGTGGGGCACCGAGCACGTCGGCCTCGTGGCCGACATCGTCGCCCGGATGCAGCCCCGACCGGACAACCACCGACGACGGTCCTACTGGGAGCTCACCGACCGAGAGCACACCGTCCTGACCTACCTCCGCTCCCCGATGACGACGACCGAGATCGCCCAAGCGCTGTTCGTCTCGTCCAACACCGTCAAGACGCACCTGCGGGCCATCTATCGCAAGCTCGGGGCCGCCGGCCGGCGCGACGCCGTCCGCATCGCCACGGAGCGTCAGGCCCTCTGAGGTGTCGGTCGGGACCTGCGCCAGCGGGGATCTCAGACGTCGCCTCTCACTGGGCCACCTCAGGTGAGCTGCCGGACGACGGCGTCTCCGAGGAGCCGGCAGACACCTGGTGGACGTCGCGTACGGTCAGGCCCAGGTCGGCGATCACCGCGATCATGCCGGTCAGCGCCGACGCATCCACGATGCCGCAGGTCAGCACGGTGCCGGCCTCCTGGTGCCACGCGGTGACGGTGGCGTAGTCCGCCAGCTGGGACGGGTCGATCCGGCCGTCGACCCGGATCTCGTAGATCATGGTGCCACCGCGGCCGACGGCGTGGCCGGCTCGATGCGTGCGGAACGCGGGTACGGGTCGATCGCCGGGACGAGAAGGCCGGCGAGCGGTCGGCGTGCTGCGGTGGTCATACCTGGTTCCTTTCTCCCTGCGGACCCGTCGACGCGTCTCGAGGGCGAAGACGATGCGCCCGCGTCCAGGGTGGGGCCGCCGACCGACGGCTGCCTCCTCCCGAACGGGTGAGCGTGACACCGTCACGGCGCCGCCTCTCCGACGCTCCCGCCCGACCGGCTCACCCGCGCCGTCGAGGCCCTGTCCAGACCGGCTTCGTCGGGGCGCCAGGTCTCGCGCGTCACCTCTCGGAGGTCGCGGTGGTTCCGTGCCGGACGGACCCTCGTCCAGCGTGGTCGATCAGGGAATGCCTGACCCTCTGAGGTCGTCGTCGCCCCCACGGTGCGAGTCCGGTCCAGGCGCCCCCCGCTTGTGGAGAGCGACTGCCAGTCCCGGGAAGATCATCATGGAGAGCACTCCGGCTCCCACCAGGGCCGCCGCGTTCTCCGGCAGCATGTGGCCGGTCCTCAGGCCGATCTCCGCCAAGGCCACGAGGATCGGCAGGGCGGTCGCGGTCAGCAGCGTCATCTGCCACCGCTGGCTCAGGCCCAGATCCTTGCGGTAGAGGAACATCGTGGGCAGCCCACGCACCACCAGGAGCAGCACGAAGAAGACGACGAGTCGTAGCGGCGCCTCCGCGATCGACGCGAGGTCGAGGTTCATCCCCGATGCCACGAAGAAGACCGGGATGAAGAACCCGTACCCGACCGCATCGAGCTTGGTCTCCAGGGAGCGGACGTCACCGGGCGCCCACCTCCTGAGGACCACTCCCGCGAGGAACGCCCCGAGAACGACGTCGAGGCCGAACTCGGACGCCACGACCAGGAGCACGAACAGCAAGGCCACGGTCAGGCGAAGCGTCGTCTGGGACGTGGCGTGCTCCCCCTGGCGAAACGTCGACGAGAACCGGGCCAGAAAGGTGAGCCGAGGAAGAACCGTGAACAGCAGCGCCACGAGGAGCATGGCGACCAGCGATGCGAGGCCCAGGAACTTCCCGTTCGCGCTCAGGAAGATGGCGATCCCCACGATCGGCAGGAACTCGCCCACCGCCCCCGCGGGCATGACGAAGGACGCGAAACGTCCACCGAGCATGTCGTTGTCCCGCAGGATCGGCAGCAGCGCGCCGAAAGCCGTCGTCGTCAGGCCCAGAGCCACCGGGACGAAGGCGTGGACGAAGCCCACGGAGGCCAGCAGACCGGTCACCGCGATCGCGATGCCGGCCGTCACGAACCACCCCACGAGCGCACGCCGTCCGACATGCTCCGCGAACAGGCTGAGGTCCAGCTCGTATCCGGCCATGAGGAAGAGGAAGCCCAGGCCCACGTCGGCAATGAGGGTCACGCTCGCCGGGTCCGCCCACTGGAGGACCTCAGGCCCGATGATGACGCCACCGACGATCAGCACGACGACCTGGGGCAACCGGAGGCGGCCGGACATCGCCACGACGAACGGTGCCAGCGCGGAGACGATCGCCACGGCGAGAAGCGTGACGAGTGCCGTCTGAACGTCCAAACCAGGCCCTCCGGTCGATCGACCCGTCAGCGTGTCCTGGCCGAAGCCTGCAAGACCGGTCCGCCGTACCGCATCACCCCGCGGTGATGAGAGGCCGCGGGACGAGCGCCACGACCAGGGCGTGGGAGGAGGGTGCGAGACCTGCGCAGCGAGGTGCCTACGCCCGACCGGAGCGATGGATCGCTGCCGGCGCCCGGGACGGCCCGCCGACACCCTGTCGGTCCTGCATCAGCGCGAACCTCAGGTCGTGCCCGTCACCGAAGCTGAGCCGCACCATCTCGTCCAGGGCCTCGAGGTGTCGTCGCACTGCGGGCCGGTGCGCTGGGAGCACGACGTCCTCGAAGTCCATCAACATGGCTCGCAGGCGCCGGCACGTCTGGGGGGACCGTCGCCCGTACTGCCGGATCTCCGAGACACCGAGGTCCAGGTAGTCGTCCCAGCTGCGCGTGGGCACGGCGAGCCTGAGGTAACCGTCCGCATCGACGAAGGTTCCGTGCTCGCTCTGCGCCCGCGACCCGACGCCGGCGAGCAAGGCTCCGAGGTGGTTGATCATCTGGGTGGCGGTCGTCGGATCGTTGACCGCGGGCGAGAGCGCCCGGATCGCGATGTCGACGATGATGCGCACCGCGAAGGCCGGATCCTGATCGATCGTCCGCTCGTGCCCGAGGGCGACCATGCCACGGAGGCGTCGCAGGTCCCGAGGGCTGGGCGCGCCGTACACGTCCATCATGACGCCGCCGACGTTGACGAAGTCTCCGACGGTGCACCGGACGACGCAGATCAGGTCGTGCTTCGCCGCGAGGGCCACGATCCCGCGGGCGTGGAGCGCCTGAATCGCCCCGGATCTCGTCGAGTGCAGCGAGACGCCCTGCCCACGGACCTCCCCGCTGCGGCGATCCGGGCCGCGCACGGCTGGTTCGGCCTCGTCGGCCTGAGCCAGGACCGCGAGACCCGACCGGGCTACCGCGGCCGCGACGGCCACCGGTCGCAACGCGTGCACGAAACGGTCCAGGTACAGCAGGAGCAGAACCAGGTCGACGGAGACGGCGAGGCCGGCCAACGTGACCCCGAGGTCCGGCACCGACCCGGGGCCGACCTCGCGGAGCAACGCGAAGGAGAAGGCAAAGGTCGCCGTGAATGCCGCCAGGACCAGTTTCTGAAGCCGGTCCCGGTACCAGAGCCGCATGAACCGTGGCGACAGCGTGCCTGTGGCCATCTGCACGACGAGGACGCCGACGGTCACCACGAGACCCAGCAGCCCGATCATCGCGCCGGACACCGTCGTCAGCACACTGCTCGCGGTCGATTCCGAGTACGACCACGCGCGCGGCAGGGTGATGTGGCCTTCGATGCGCAGATCGACGACGGCCAGCGCGCCACCCGCGACGGCTCCCAGCAAGGGCACCGCCCACAGGCTCTGCCGAAAGTGCTGCCGCAGCTGGAAGGCGGCGGCCCAGGACAGCATCCGCTCCGCTCCGATCGTCAGGAGAACTCCTGTGCCTGCTCGGCAGCGATGATCCGGCCCGCGGCCTCGATGAGGGCAAGGTGTGAGAAGGCTTGCGGGAAGTTCCCGAGGTGGCGGCCCGTCTCGACATCGAGCTCCTCGGCGAACAGCCCGAGCGGGGAGGCGATGCGAAGGAGCCGCTCCATCAGGTCCCGCGCGCGCTGGGCCTCGCCGATGACCGACAAGGCGGACACCAGCCAGAACGAACAGATGAGGAACGTTCCCTCCGTGCCGGACAGGCCGTCATCGGTCTCGTCGGTCCGGTAGCGAAGGACGAAGCCGTTCTCGGTCAGCTCGTCGGCGACGGCGAGCACGCTCGCACGGAGCCGCTCGTCGTCGTGCGGAAGGAATCCGAAGATCGCGGCCAACAACGTCGACCCGTCCAGGGCGTCCGTGTCGTAGTGCTGACGCAGCACCCCCCGCTCGTCGAGCCCGTGAGTCAGGATGTCGTCCTTGATCTCGTCCGCCGTTGCCCGCCACCGTGCCGCGAGCTCACGGTCCGCGCGGATCTCGGCCAGCTTCGACGCACGGTCCAGGGCGACCCACCCCATCAGCTTCGACGACACGTAGTGCCGAGGCTCGCCACGAGCCTCCCAGATGCCTTGGTCGGGATCACGCCACCGGCGAGCGGCACACTCGGCCTGCGACTCCACGATCGGCCACAGTCGCCGCGGCAGGCGTTGGCTGCGGCGGGTGTGCAACAGGATGGAGTCCAGGACGGAGCCGAACACGTCGTTCTGGCGCTGGTCGAAGGCACCGTTGCCGATCCGTACCGGCCGTGCCCCCGCGTATCCGGTCAGGTCGTCGCGAGTGGACTCCGTCAGGTCACGCCGGCCGTCGATCCCATACATGATCTGGAGCGCGCCGGTCTCGGTCGGCTCGAGGTCGGCGACGAACTGCATGAACTCGTCGGCCTCCCAGTCCAGGTTCAAGAAGTGCAGGGCTTGGAGCGTGAAGGTGGTGTCCCGCATCCAGGTGTAGCGATAGTCCCAGTTGCGCTCCCCCCCGGGAGTCTCCGGCAATGACGTCGTCAGCGCCGCCACGGTCGCCCCGGTCGGCATGTAGGTGAGTCCCTTGATGGCCAGCGCCGAGCGCTGGAGCGGGTCGCGCCAGCGGTGATCGGGTATCCGCGCTCGTCCCAGCCACCTGCGCCAGAACCGCGTGGTGGCGTCGAGGAGGCTGTTGGCCTCACGGACGTCGGCCGGCGCGGCCAGCGCTTCGGCCCACGACAGGACGCAGTAGCACTCCTCACCGGCCGACAAGACGTGCCGGGCACGTACCCGGTTGCCCTCGACGCCGAGCGCGAGATCGGTCTGCAGCCGGAGGGTCTGGCCCGCGCCGGTCGCGTCGGCGGTGTGCCGGCTCCCCCCGACCAGGGTCCATTCGGCTGGAGTCCGGCCGTAGTCGAAACCCGGCTCGCACACGAGCTCGAGCTCGGCGGTGCCCTCCAGGCAGCGGACCGTGCGCACGAGAAGATGGTCGGCGTCGTCGTCGGCGGGCGGCCTGGTGTGCGCCGTGACCTCGTCCTCGGTCGCCCGTGGCCCCATCGTCAGCGCGTCCCGGACCTCGACCCAGCTGGACGGCGTCTTCCACGTCGTCGACAGGACGTTCGACCCGGGCTCGTACACCCGCGCCGTCGGGTGGTTGATCCCGAAGGGACCGAGCCTGAAGTAGCCGGCCTCACGGTCGAGAAGGGTGCCGAACACGCTCGGCGAGTCGAACCTGGGGACGCAGAGCCAGTCGACGGCGCCGTCGGGCGCGATCAGCGCCCCGGTGTGGCAGTTCGACAGGAACCCGTAGTCCGCGATGGGCGGGAACGGGGACGGCGCCGCCGCGCTCTGGGCCTCGGCGTTCATCAGGCTGCCTCGGAGGGCCACGCGACCGGTGTCACCGTGTCGTCCATCGCGGCCTCATCCCCTCTCCGACGTGTCTCGTCGAGCGAACCATCGAACTCGAACCGCGGACCTCATCCCGTCCGGGTGAGCGAGGCCCCGGCGGCGTGAGATCCACGAGGCCGACAGGTCGGGCGCTTCGACGTCGTCGTCCGCCCGACGGGCATCGCGCTCCGTCGTCGCGGGTCGGGCCCTGGGCGATGCCGGAGCCCGGAGCCCGATCCGAGGGCCAGTCGTCATCGCGGGTCGGAGCCCTACGGAGGGGCCCACAGCGCGCAGCACGAAGGCCCCCTGCTCAGGGTTTCCGCTGAGCAGGGGGCCTTCTGTCACGGTGGGCGATACTGGGTTCGAACCAGTGACCTCTTCGGTGTGAACGAAGCGCGCTACCACTGCGCCAATCGCCCGGTGCGTGGACGATATTAGCCACAGATCGGGCGCGACTCCAAACCCACGCACCAGGGTGTGGCGCGCGCGACGCCGCCCAGACGCTCGGGCGCGCTCAGGGGTCGAGGCGCTCGCGGCAGTTGCGCTCGAACAGCTCGCGCGCGGCGCGGGACACCTCGCCGACCGCGACGTCGGCGCCGTCGAGCCACACGACGGGCTGCACGTTGCGCCCCGACGACGTGAGCGCGAGCTGCGCCTTCCCCTGCGTCACCTCGTCCAGGACGGTGAAGGGCAGCTCCCCCTCCTTGGCCTCGCGCACGGGCAGTCCCTCCTCGGCGGCCCACTCGAGCACGAGCGCGCGGGTGATGCCGGCGAGGCAGCCGGCGTCCAGGGTGGGGGTGACCAGCTCCCCGTCGCGCTCCACGAAGACGTTGGACCCGGTGCCCTCGCACAGGTCGCCCACCGTGTTGGGCAGGATCGACTCGTCGCCACCCTTGCCCACGGCGTCCGCGAGCGCCACGACGTTCTCCGCGTACGACGTCGTCTTCAGCCCGGCGACGGCGGAGCGCTCGTTGCGCGGCCACGGCGAGCGGGCGGAGCGCGACGTCGGGGCCATGGCCGAGTCCTGCACGGCGACGACGACGGTCTGCGGCGCCTCGATCCGCCCGGACCCGAGGGGCCCGACGCCGGCGGTCACGGTGATGCGGAGCCGGCCGTCGAACCGCCCGCCGGCCTGTACGGCCTCGGCGAGCACGGCGTCGACGCCGTCGCGCACCTTCTGCTCGTCCGGGGCCGCGAGGCCCAGCCCCTGCGCCGAGCGCGCGAGGCGTCGCAGGTGCCGCGTCAGCGCGAACGCCCGCCCGTCGAAGACCGTGCACGTCTCGAAGACGCCGTCCCCGACCGTGATCCCGTGGTCGACGGCGCTCAGCGCCGCCTCTCCCTGCCCGACGAGGCGGCCGTCCGCCCAGATCACCAGACTCATGGGGGTCAGTCTGCACCCCCGTGGGGCGCGCGTCAGCGTCGCAGCACGAGGTGCGTCACCTCGGGCGTCACCCGGCCGCCGACGGTCTTCAGCGAGCGCTGCCCGACACCGTCGAACAGCCGCACGCCCTCGACCCCCGCCACCACGGGGGCGACGTGCAGCCGCAGCTCGTCGATCTGGTCGGCGGCCAGGTACTGGTTGATCGTCGTCGCGCCGCCCGCGACCGACACGTCCCGGTCGCCCGCGGCCTCCCGGGCCCGGTCCAGCGCCTCCTGGGGGCCGCCGGTGACGAAGTGGAACGTGGTGCCGCCCTCCATCTCGAGGGGCTCCCGCTCGTGGTGGGTGAGCACGAAGACGGGCGCGTGGTACGGCGGGTCCTCGCCCCACCAGCCGCGCCAGCCCAGGTCCCACTCCCCGCGCCCGGGGGTGAACATGTGGCGCCCCATGATGAACGCCCCCGCGGCCGTGATCGCCGCGATCTCCTCCTGGTGGGCGGCAGCGTGCTCGAACATCCACGCGTGGAGCTGCTCCCCGTCGCCGACCCCGTCGCCGAACGGCCGCTCGAGGGACTGATGGAGCCCGGCGGAGATGCCGTCGAGCGAGATCCCGATGTCGCACGTCACCTGTGTCATGCCGGTCTGACGGCCGCCGGGCCCGGGACTCATCGGTCGATGTCGGACACCCCGTCGGCCGACGACGCGAGGCCGACCAGCCGGGACGCCTTGAGCTCCGTCTCGTCCCACTCCCGGGCGGGGTCGCTCCCCCACGTGATGCCCGCGCCGGTGCCGAAGCGCAGCCGGCCGCCGCCCGGCTCGTCGGCCCACCAGAAGGTGCGGATCCCCACGGCGAGCTCCGCGCGGCCGGCGTCGCCGTCCACCCACCCAATTGCGCCGCAGTACGGGCCGCGCGGCTCCGGCTCGAGCTCCGCGACCAGGCGCAGGGCCGAGGACTTCGGCGCACCGGAGACCGACCCGGGCGGGAAGGTCGCCTCCACCGCCCGGCCCCAGCGGCCCGGGCCGTCGGCCGCGGGCACGAGCTCGCCCCGCACGCGCGAGACCAGGTGGACCAGCCCGGGGTGCTCCTCCACGGCGAGGAGGTCGGTCACGTCCACGGTGCCGGGGCGGCACACCCGCTGCAGGTCGTTGCGCACGAGGTCGGTGATCATCACGTTCTCGGCGCGGTCCTTCGCCGTGAGCCCGGCGGGGGTGCGCGCGGTGCCCTTGATCGGGCCCGACGCCAGCACGGGCGCGCCGCCCGGCCCGTCCTCGAGGGACAGGTACAGCTCGGGCGACGCGCTCACCACCCACACCGGGTCGAGGCCGCTCGACGCCGGGACGTGCACGGCCGCCGCGTACGGGGCGGGGTTGCCGGCCGCGAGCCGCGCGGCGAGCGCGCCGGCGTCGGGCTCGACGACGGTGCCGTCGCCCCCCGTCGCGACCGGCAGCGGTGCCGTCAGCACCCGGCAGACGTTGACCTGGTAGACGTCGCCCCGGCGCACGCGCTCGCGCACGGTGGCGACGGCGCGCACGTACTCCTCCCGGCCGAGCGACGAACGCCAGCCCGACGCCGCCGGGCCCCGCCACGCGTCGGCCCGCGCGGTGTCCTGCGGGGCGGGCGCCGGCCCGACCTCGGCGAACCGCCAGGCGCGGGCGCGGCCGCCGTCACGCACCGCCCCGTCGCGGCCGAGAGCGGCCTCGAAGTCGACGACGACGAACCACAGACCCTCGTCGAGGCGCTCCGGATGCTTGGCGAGGTCGACGCACTCGACGGCGCGCGTCGCGCGGCGGCCCGCGAAGGTGGCCCAGGAGGTCGGCTCGTGCACACGAGCACGCTAGTGGGTCCCCGCGCGGACACCCCGGGGAGGCGATTGGACGGACCGCCAGGGGTCCACTAATGTTTGGGGCGCGCCAGAACGGCGGGCACCGCAAGGTGCCCTGGTTCTCTGGTCGCGCGGATGTGGCTCAGTTGGTAGAGCATCACCTTGCCAAGGTGAGGGTCGCGGGTTCGAATCCCGTCATCCGCTCGGAGGCCCACTCTCTGATCGACTCGTCACGAGCATCGGGAGAGAGCACGTCTCAAGGTGGGTTGGCCGAGAGGCGAGGCAGCGGCCTGCAAAGCCGTATACACGGGTTCGAATCCCGTACCCACCTCGCAGCACGGGCGATTGGCGCAGCGGTAGCGCGCTTCCCTGACACGGAAGAGGTCACTGGTTCGATCCCAGTATCGCCCACCAGCATCACGAAGCCCTCGACCGGGACCCGGTCGGGGGCTTCGTCGTTCCCGGCGGCCGGCGCCGGGCGTCGACGCGCCCGTCCCGGTGACCCTGTGCGCGCCCCGTCGGGCCGCAGCGTCGCAGGTCACACGCCCGCGATTGGACCAGCCCGCCCCAGGTCAAGTAATGTTCCTCAGGCGCCGGAAGGCCGGGGGGAACCCCGAATCGTCCGGCCGCGCGGATGTGGCTCAGTTGGTAGAGCATCACCTTGCCAAGGTGAGGGTCGCGGGTTCGAATCCCGTCATCCGCTCCGAGCTCTGTGTCTCCTCCTCACGGGCAGGGAGACACAGTAGCCGTACGGGCGATTGGCGCAGCGGTAGCGCGCTTCCCTGACACGGAAGAGGTCACTGGTTCGATCCCAGTATCGCCCACCAGCACGAAGCCGTCCCGGACCACCGGGGCGGCCTTTTCGTCGTCCCGGCCGTCGCCGCGGTCGCCGGCCCGGCGTAGCGTCGAGGGCATGTGCCGCAACATCACGACCTTGCGGGGGCTCGAGCCGCCCGCCACCGACGACGAGGTCCGGGCCGCCGCGGAGCAGTTCGTCCGCAAGGTGACCGGCGTCCAGCGCTCGGCGAGCGCCGCCACGCGCGAGCCGTGCGACCAGGCCACGGCCGAGATCGCGGAGATCGTCACCCGGCTGCTCGACAAGCTCCCCGCCCGCCGGCAGCCGCCGAAGACCGTGCCGCCGCTGCGCCGCGAGGAGGTGCAGGCGCGCATCGTCGCGCGCCAGGCCGCCCGCGAGGAGCACGAGCGGATGCACGAGCTCGGGATCGCGCACACCCATTAGGCTCGCCCGCGTGGACCGCCCCCCTCACGAGCCTCTCGACGGCCCCCTCGATGTCTCCCCCGACCCGGTCTCCGCGACGATGCACCGAGCCAAGGCGCATGCCAGGGCGTCCCACGTCACCGTGGGCCAGGTGCGGCACGGGTCCGGCGGCGCGGTGGAGATCGACTGCTCGTGCGGGATGGTCCTGACCAACGGGCCGGACTGGTCGCTCGACGAGCACATCCGGCTGCACCGCGCGGAGGCGCGCTACGTCGCGCTGAGCCGGGTGGCGCCCGCAGGGATGCCGCGGCTCGTCCCCGTCGGGGCGGACCGCCTGCCCCGCTGACCACCTCGGGCCGGCCCGCTCGCCGACCTCGGGTCAGAGCTCGTCGGGGTCGTCCCAGGAGACGCCGCTCGACGCCCCCTCGATGGGCCCGAGCTCGGCGGCGGAGAGCGATGCCGGCGCCTTCGCCGCGTCTCCGCCCGAGCGGGAGTCCCGATACTGATCGTCCAGCGGGCGCCGCCGGGGTGCCAGCCTGGCCTGCGAGGCGATCGATTCGTCCAGCTTGTCCACCGGCGCCTGGGGTTGTGGGCCTGTGTCGTGCGTGTTCATGGGCCCAGGTCTAGCAGCCGGCGGGCGTCGACGCCTGCGCTTGGCACACTTTTTATCGTGGGACGAACGCCGACCCCTTCTCGCCTCGGCGCCACCCGACCGCTCGCCGGGCGTCCGCTGCGAGCCTCCTCGGCGCGGGCGGCCCGACAGCCGGACGTCGGGCCGCGAAGGTCAGGGTCCGTGGCTAGAGTGTCGGCCGTGACCGCTGCCGATCCAGGCCTCGCCGACAGGGCGGCACCAGGAACCCCACCGCCCCTCCCCCGCACGCGGGACCGGTGGCCGGGCCCTCGTCCGTTCGTGTGGGCGCCGCGAGCCCACACGGTCGAGGTGGTGCTCCCCGGCACCGACGAACGGCTCCCGCTGCGCCTCGTCGGCGCGCACGAGCCCGGCTACTGGCGTGCCGACGACGAGCTCGCCGTCGGCACCGACTACCTCTTCTCCATCGACGGCAGCACGCCCGTCCCCGACCCGTGCGGCACCTGGATGCCGCACGGGGTGCACGGCCCGTCCCGCGTGTCGGACCCCGAGTTCCCCTGGACGGACGGCGCCTGGCACGGGGCCGACCTCGGCGTCGGCGCCCTCCTGCGCGTCGACCTGCCCACGTTCACCCCGGAGGGCACCCTCGACGCGGCCGGCGCGCGCCTCGCGGACGTCGCCGCCACGGGTGTCGTCGGCGTCGAGCTCTCCCCCGTGGCCGCGTACGACCCCGACCGCGGACCGGCCGCCGGCGTCCGGCTCTTCGCCGTCCACGAGCCGTACGGCGGCCCGCCGGCGCTCCAGCGGTTCGTCGACCGCGCGCACCGGCACGGTCTCGCGGTGGTGCTCGACGCCCCGCACCGCTGGGCGGTCGCCGACGACCTCGGCCTGCACGCCTTCGGCCCCTACGCGACCGGGTCGCGCATCGGGCCGCGCACGGGCGCGCGCCCCGGCCCGGCGGGCTCGGACAGCCCCAGGATCAACCTCGACGGCAGCGGGAGCAGGGGTCCGCGCGACTTCCTGGTGGCCGACGCCGAACGGTGGCTGCGCGAGTTCCACGTCGACGGGCTGCTGCTCGACGTGGAGTCGCTCGTCGACCGGTCGGCGCTGCCGTTCCTCGGGGAGCTCGCCGAGGACGTCCGCCGCCTCGGGGAACAGCTCGGACGGCGGCTCGCCCTGCTCGTGGACGGCCCGGGGCGCAGCGACCGGCTCACCACCGTGGTGCACCACATCCTCGCCGCGCCCGGCGACGACGACCGGGCCCAGGACCTCCGCCGCCTCGCGCAGAAGGTGTTCCCCGCCGCGCCCGAGGCGTCGTGGCGCCCGCCCAGCCTGCGCCGCGCGCACCGCGCGACCCAGCGCGCCGCCTCGGTGCTGGTGAGCGACCTGACGCGGCTGCCCGCGGCGAACCGCTCCGTGCCGTGGACACCGTCCTTCGACGGCGACCCGGGCACGGACGCCACCGCGAGCGACGACGACCGGGCCTGCCTGCTCACGTTCGCCATCCTCGCGGGGACGCCGCCCGTGCTCGACACCGAGCACGTGCCCGTGCCCGCGCGCGACGAGCGCTCGCGCCGCCTCGTCGACTGGACCCGGTCGCTGCTGGTGCTGCGGCCCGCCGCGTCGGCGGACCGGGACCACGCCGTCGAGGTGCGCACCGAGGGCACGGCCCTCCTGGGGCGCCGCGGCCGCACCGCCATCGCGCTCGCGACCGGCACGGATCCCGCGACGATCGACGTGTCGGCGCTGCCCGAGGGCACGCGGCTCGTCGCCGCCTGGGACCCGACCGGGACGACCTACGAGGACGGCACCCTGCGGATGCCGCCACGGTCGCCCGTCGTGCTGCACACGGGTCCGCTCGACCGGTAGGTGTCCGCCGACGCGCCGCGGCGCTCAGGCCGGGACCAGGCGGCGCCCCTCCTCGGCGAGCGCACCCAGGCGCGACAGCGCCCGGTAGTACTTCTTGCGGTAGCCGCCGCGGAGCATCTCCTCCGTGAACAGGTGCTGCCCGGCCTCGCCGGCCAGCAGCACGGGCACGTCCCTGTCGTACAGGCGGTCCACGAGGACCACGAGCCGCAGCGCCACCTCCTGCCGGTGCACCGGTCGCACGCCGGTGAGGGCCACGAGCTCGACCCCGTCGAGCAGCGCCCCGTACCGGCTCGGGTGCACGGTGGCGAGGTGGGCGAGCAGGTCGTCGAACGTGTCGAGGACGGCGCCCGGGCGGGCGGCGGCGGTGTCCGCCACGACGTCCGCGGCGAGCGGGGCGGCTTCCGTGACGACGGCGCGGTGGCGGTAGTCCTCGCCGTCCACGCGCAGCACCTCGAAGCGCGACGAGAGGGCCTGGATCTCCCGCAGGAAGTCCTCGGCCGCGAACCGGCCCTCCCCCAGCGCCTCGGGCAGCGTGTTCGACGTCGCGGCGAGGGCGACGTCGCGGTCGGCGAGCTCGCGCAGCAGGCGCGACATCAGCACGGTGTCGCCCGGGTCGTCCAGCTCGAACTCGTCGATGCACACCAGGCGACGGGTGGCGAGGGCCTCGACCGTCGGGAGGAAGCCGAGGGCGCCCACGAGGTTCGTGTACTCGACGAACGTGCCGTAGGCGACCGACCCCGCGCCCAGCTCCTGGGTGACCGCGTGCGCCAGCGAGGTCAGCAGGTGCGTCTTGCCGACGCCGAAGCCGCCGTCCATGTACACGGCCGGGACCGCGCGGCGCTTCCCGAACAGCGCCTTCAGCCGGGAGGCCGGCGGGGCCGTGATCTCGGCCGCGACCTCCTGCAGCCGGGCCGGCACCGTCGTCTGGCTCGGGTGGGCGGGGTCGGCGCGGTAGGTCGAGAAGCGGGCCTGCGCGAAGTGGCGCGGCGGCACGAGGTCGGCGAGCAGCCGGCCGGGCGAGACCGACGGACGCACCGCCGTGAGCGACGGCGTCGTGCCGTCCGGGGCGGGGTTCGGGGGCGTCGCGGCCTGGTCCTGCGTGAGCGTCACGACCCCCAAGGCTACGCCGCGTCAGTACGCTGACCGCTGTGAGATCTGCCACGACCCCGCTCGACCTGCTGGTCCCCGCGGCCGAGCACCTGGACCCCGACCCGGCGGAGCCACGGCTCCGGGCCCTCTACGACGTGCCGCCGGGCGACGGCCCGCACGTGCGCGCCAACATGGTCAGCACGGTCGACGGCGGCGCCTGGGGGCCCGACCATCTGTCCGGGTCGATCAACGACGACGCCGACTGGCGGGTGTTCCGGGTGCTGCGCGCGGCGGCGGACGTCGTGCTGGTGGGGGCGGGGACCGCTCGGCACGAGGGGTACACGGCGCTCGACCGGCCCGAGGGCGTCCCCGCCGCGGCCGGACGACCGCTCGAGCTCGCCCTCGTCTCCCGCTCCGGCCGCGTGCCGCAACAGCTCACGGAGGGAGGCCGCCCTCCGCTGGTGCTCACCGGGAGGGCGGGGGCGCGGGTCGCGGCCCGCACGCTGCCCTCCGACCGCGTCGTCGAGGTGCCCGGTGCGGCGGACCCGGACGACGTCGACGTGCGCGCCGGCCTCGCGGTGCTGGCCGACCGGGGACTGCGCCGGGTGCTGTGCGAGGGCGGGCCCACCCTGCTGGCCACGATGCTCGCGGACGGCCTCGTCGACGAGCTCTGCGTCACGACCAGTCCCTGCCTCGTCGGCCCCGGGCCGTCCCGGATCGTCGCGGCCCCTGCGACGGCCGCCGTGGCGGACCCGCCCGCCGCCGGCGTCCCGGCCGGGACCGCGCCGGCACGGCTGGCGCACCTGCTCCACTCCCCCGAGGGCGGCACCCTGGTGGCCCGCTGGCTCCTGCGCTGAGACCGCGTGCCGGGACCGCGCCGCTGAGGCGCTCGTCACGACCGCGCCCGCACCGGCACCCTGACCTCGCGGCGGGCGCGCCGGGTGACTACGGTGCAGGCATGCCGACGACCGTCGTCCTCACGGAGGACGCCCTCACCGACGCCGACGTGGCGCACATCCTGTCCCTGCACGACGACCAGTCCGAGCGCTACCGCGTGCTCGTCCCCTCCGACACCGACCGCAACGTCGTGGCCGCGATCATCGACCACCTGTGGGTGGGCGAGCTGCGCGAGGCCGGGCACGACCTGGTGGGCAAGGAGCCGACGCCCGACCAGGCGAAGGCGACCGCGGCCGAGCGCCTCGAGGCCTCCCTCGCCGCGCTCCGCGCCGCCGGCGCCACCGCCGACGGCGAGGTCACCGAGGAGGACCCGCTGCCCGCGCTGAGCTCCGCCGTCGCCGCCGAGGGCGGGCCGGGCGGCGTCGTGGACGTCGTCGTGGTCACCTACCCGCACGTCGTCGCGGACACGTTCCGCTCCGACTGGGCCTCCCGCGCCCGCGAGCACCTGCACGCGCCCGTGCTGCACCTGTACGCCGGCACCAGCGAGATCGGCGACTGAGACGCGAGAGGCCGCGCCCCGACCAGGGGCGCGGCCTCGCCGCTGGAGGACCGGCGTCGCTCAGAACCCCGTGCCGGTCGGCTCGGGGTACCACTGACGGAACTTGCGCACCTGGTTGAGCTTGGCCGCCGCCACGTAGGCGCGGCGCTTCGCCCCGCCGTCCGCCGCCCAGTACGCGAGCGGGTGCGCCGTGTCCGGCGCGAGCCGGCGCACGGTCGCCCGCAGCTCCTCGTCGCGCACGTAGCGCAGCAGCAGGCTGGTGGGCAGGATCGAGTACAGCACCGCGCGCGTCACGAGGACCGGATCCACGGCGACGCCGTCCACGTGGTCGGCCACGACGAACCGCGCGACGTTGGCTCCCGCCGCCGTCACGTAGTAGTTGTTGCGGCCGATGCGAGGGTTCACCTCGAAGAAGGCGAACCGGCCGTCCCTCGGGTCCACCTTGATGTCGAAGTTCGCGAACCCGCGGTAGCCGGTCTCGGCCAGGAACGCGCGCGCCTGGTCGAACATCGCGCCGAGGTCGCCCGTGATCATCGCGGCGGGGTTGCCGAGCCCGTTCGGCGTGTGCTCCTCGAGCAGCACGTGCGCGCCGGCCATGAGCGTGGCCTCGCCGCGCGCGTCCACGTACGCCGTGATGGAGCGCATCTGCGTGTCGTCGCCGGGCACCAGCTCCTGCGCCACGAACCGGCCGCGGAACCCCGCCTCGCGCAGGCGCCGCCACAGGTCGTCGAGCTCGGCCTGGGAGGCGATCTCGAACACCTTGCGCTTGCCCGGGAACTCGACGTCCTGGTAGTCGGCGCTGCTCGCCGCCTTGGCGATGAGCGGCCAGCCGACGTCCACCGGAACGGGTCGCCACCCCGGGTCGTCGGCGCCGGCGAAGTCCTGCACGATCGTGCGGGGGACGGCGATGCCGACCTTCTCCGCCAGCTCGGCGAACGTCGCCTTGTCGCTGATGCGGTCCAGGAGGTCCTCGTCGAGGAACGGCACGACGTAGCCGGCGGCCTCGAGCTCGTCGCGGTGACGCACCACGGTGCGCACCAGCCAGTCCGAGTTCGCCAGGAGGATCAGTCGGCGCCCGGGGTCGGCCGCGAGCGTCTCGCCGGCCACCGTCAGCGCGGCGTCGACGAGCCCGCGCTCGTCGTGGCTGTCCTCGACCGTGACGGAGCGCAGGATGCGCGAGTCCGCGATCGGGCCGGGGACGAGGCCGGAGATGACGGTGGACGTCACCCCGTACCGCTCGTGGAACGCGCGGGCCAGGGCGTACACGCCGATGTCCCCGCCGAGGAGGACGGGCGCCAGCTCGGGCCGCGGCTCCGGGGCCTGCCCGCGGCTCACGCGCTCACCCGACCCGACGCGGCGCCGTCCGGGGAGTTCGTCGCGTGCACGCGCCGCAGCTCCTGCAGCGGGTAGTGCTGCCGGTACTTGCGCCAGTGGTTGACCAGGGCCGTCAGCACGTACAGGCGACGCCGGGGCGACGCGTCGGCCCGGTAGCGCAGCGGGTGCACCGTGCGGCCCGCCCGCATGAGCGCCACCACCCGGGCGCGCAGCGCCGGGTCGAGCACGTACCGGCGCAGCAGCCCGTGCGGCACGACGGCGTAGAGCACCTCGCGGTCGGCCGTCACCGGCTCGCGGCGCACGCCGTGCACGACGTCGTCGACCAGCACCTCGGCGACGTTCTGGCCGCCGGCGGTGACGTAGTAGTTGTTCCGCCCGATCCGCGGGTTCTGCTCGAAGAACTTGAACACGCCGTCGCGCGGGTCGAGCTTCACGTCGAAGTTCGCGAACCCGCGCCATCCGGTGTGCTCCAGGAGCCGCTGCGCGGCGTCGAGGATCGGGTCGATCCGCTCCACGATCATCGCGGACGGGTTGCCGCGGGTGGCCGGGGTGCGCTCCTCGAGCAGCACGTGCGCCGAGGCGCGCAGCGTCACCCGGCCGGTGCTGTCGGCGTACGCGGTCACGGACCGCATCTGCGTGTCGTCGCCCGGGATCATCTCCTGGACGAGGAAGCGCCCCCGGAACCCGGCCTCGCGCAGCGAGATCATCAGCCGGTCGAGCTCGGCCGGCGTGGCGATCTCGAAGATCTTCTTCTTCCCGGGGAACGAGACGCCGTGGTAGTCGGCGCTGCTCGCCGGCTTGGCGATCACCGGGAAGTCGAAGCCGACGGCCGCCGGCTCCCAGCCCGGCTCCCCCGCGCCCGCGAAGTCCTGGATCACCGTGGCGGGCGTCGGGATGCCGAGCTCGGCGCAGGCGGCGGCGAACTCCGCCTTGTCGGAGATCCGGTCGATGAGCGCCGCGTCGGCGAACGGCACCACGTACCCGGCGTCCTCGAGCTCGTCGCGGTGGTGCACCAGGGTGAGCACGGCCCAGTCCATGTTCGTGAGCGCGACGAGCCGTTCGTCGGGCGCGGTCCTCGCGCGCTCGGCCGCGAGGTCCCGCAGGGTCGCGACGATCTGCTCGGGCTCGCTGCCCGACAGGACGACGTCGATGATGCTCGAGTGCGCGATCGGGCCCGGCTCGGCGAACGCGACCACGGTGGTGCGCACGCCGTACCGCTCGTGGAACGCGCGGGCCAGGGCGTACACGCCGATGTCGGAGCCGACGATGACGGGGCGGAACCCGGGTGCGGCCGCGGGGGCGCCCGCGGCCGTGCTGCTGGGGGTGCTCACGGGTGGAGTCATGCCTCCTGCTCGGTGCGGTCGCCCGACCACTCGGTGTGGAACGTGCCGTCGCGGTCGGTGCGGCGGTAGGTGTGGGCGCCGAAGAAGTCGCGCTGCGCCTGGATGAGCGCGGCGGGCAGGCGCTCGGCGCGCACCCCGTCGTAGTAGGCGAGGGACGACGAGAACGCCGGCGTGGGCACGCCGTTGAGGGCGGCCCGCGCGACGACGCGGCGCCAGGCCGCGAGGCCGTTCGCCACGGCCCCGGTGAAGTACTCGTCCGCGAGCAGCAGCGGCAGCTCGGCGTCGCGCTCGTAGGCCTCGGTGATCCGGTTGAGGAAGCGGGCGCGGATGATGCAGCCGCCGCGCCAGATGCGGGCCATCGCGCCGCGGTCGACGTCCCAGCCGTACTCGGCGGACGCCGCGGCGATCTGGTCGAAGCCCTGGGAGTACGCGACCACCTTCGACGCGTACAGGGCGAGCCGCACGTCCTCGATGAACGCGTCGCGGTCCGTGACGTCCCACGTGCCGGCGTCGGCGGGCAGCGCGGCGCGCCCCGCCTCGCGCTGCGGCACCGAGCCGGACAGGGCGCGGGCGAACGTGGCCTCGGCGATGCCCGTGATCGGCACGCCCAGGTCCAGGCCGTTCTGCACCGTCCAGCGGCCGGTGCCCTTCTGCTCGGCCTGGTCGAGCACGACGTCGACGAACGCGCTCCCGGTCGCGGCGTCGACGTGCTGCAGCACGTCCGCCGTGATCTCGATGAGGAACGACTCGAGGTCGCCGGTGTTCCAGTCGGCGAAGATCTGCCCGATCTCGGCGGCCGACGCCCCCAGGCCCTGCTTGAGCAGGTCGTAGGCCTCGGCGATGAGCTGCATGTCGGCGTACTCGATGCCGTTGTGCACCATCTTGACGAAGTGGCCGGCGCCGTCCGGGCCGACGTAGGTGCAGCACGGGGTGCCGTCCACCTTCGCGGAGATGTCCTCGAGGATCGGGCCGAGGCTCGCGTAGGACTCGCGGGTGCCGCCGGGCATGATCGACGGGCCGTTGAGGGCGCCCTCCTCGCCGCCGGAGACGCCGGTGCCCACGAAATGCAGGCCCTTCGCGCTCAGCGCCTTCTCCCGGCGGATCGTGTCGGGGAAGTGCGCGTTGCCGGCGTCCACGACGATGTCGCCGGACTCGAGCAGCGGCACGAGCTCGTCGATGACGGCGTCGGTGGCCGCGCCGGCCTTGACCATGACGACGACCTTGCGGGGCCGCTCGAGCGAGGCGACGAAGTCGGCCATCGACTCGGACGGCACGAAGTCGCCCTCGTGGCCGGCCTCGGCGACCAGCGACTCGGTCTTGGCGTACGACCGGTTGTGCACCGCGACCGTGTACCCGTGCCGCGCGAAGTTGCGGGCGAGGTTGCGGCCCATCACCGCAAGGCCGGTCACGCCGATCTGGGCACGAGCTGTCATCGTTTCCCTGCTTCCGTCGGTTCTCGGTTCGGTCGGGCGCCGGGGCGGACGACGGCGACGGACGCACGCGTGCCCCGGCCCGGGGAGCCGGGACCAGCGTAGTCGGCGCGCGCGCCGGGGTGTACGGACCATCACGATCCGGACACGAGCCGGCCCGCCGACCGCGTCGGTTCCCCGGATCCGCGCCCCGGCGCCGTACGGTGGCTGGCGTGACCGGCGACCGCACGGGCGACCCCAGGCAGGTGCCCGCCCCGTTCGCGGCCGCGCTGGCGTCCCTGCGCGAGCGACGGCTGCGCGGCGAGGTGCACCTGGCGGAGATCCCCGGCCCCACGCGCGTGGCCCCGTACTCCGTCGCGCTCGAGGGCGAGGTCGTGGAGCCCGACGGCGAGGAGGTCGCCACGGGGCGGTTCGTCGTGCTGCACGACCCCGACGGCCAGGAGACGTGGCAGGGCACGTTCCGGGTGGTCACCCTCGTGCGCGCGACCCTCGAGCCCGAGCTCGCGGCGGACCCGCTGCTGGCGGACGTCGCCTGGACGTGGGTCACGGAGTCGCTCTCGGCCGCGGGCGTGGAGGTGCTGGCGATCGGCGGCACCGTGACCCGCGTGCTCTCCCAGAGCTTCGGGGCGCTGGAGGCGACACCCGACGCGGTGGACCTCGAGATCCGCGCCTCCTGGACGCCCACCGACCCCGACCTCGGCGTCCACCTCGCGGTGTGGGCCGACCTCATGGCCACCGCCGGCGGCCTGCCCCCGCTGCCCGACGGCGTCACGGCCCTGTCGTCGCGGGCGGTCCCCCGGCCGCACCCCGGCGGCCGGCCACCATCCCGACCGCATACCGTGGGGCCATGAGCTCAGCAGTCCCCCCGACCGCGACCGACGTCGTCCCGCTCACCGAGCCGGCGGACGGCGTCGGGCGCGTCGTCGACACCCCGGCCGCCCTCGACCGTGTGGTCGAGCGGTTCGCGGCCGGCACCGGCCCCGTCGCCGCCGATGCCGAGCGGGCTTCGGGCTACCGCTACGGGCAGGCCACCTACCTGGTCCAGCTGCGGCGCGAGGGCTCCGGCACGGCCCTGCTCGACCCGGTGGCCCTGCCGGACCTGTCGGCCGTGGGCGACGCGGTCGGCGACGCCGAGTGGGTGCTGCACGCCGCGTCGCAGGACCTGCCGGGCCTCGCCGAGCACGGGCTCCGGCCGGCCCGCGTCTTCGACACCGAGCTCGCCGCGCGGCTGCTGGGCCTGGAGCGCGTCGGCCTCGCGGCGGTCGTCGCCGAGCTGCTCGGCCTCGGCCTGGCCAAGGAGCACTCCGCCGTCGACTGGTCCACGCGGCCGCTGCCCGAGGACTGGCTGCGGTACGCCGCCCTCGACGTCGAGGTGCTGGTGGACCTGCGCGACCGCCTGGCCGAGCGGCTGGACGCCGACGGCAAGGCGGAGTGGGCGGCGCAGGAGTTCGAGGCCGAGCGCACGGCCGCTCCCCCGGCCCCGCGCGTCGACCCGTGGCGACGCACGTCGGGCACCCACACCCTGCGCGACCGGCGCCAGCTCGCGGTGGTGCGCAGCCTCTGGGAGGCCCGCGACGCGAGCGCCCGGGCCCGGGACGTCTCCCCCGGCCGCGTGCTGCCGGACCGGGCGATCGTCGCGGCCGCCCGCGCCATGCCGCGCACCGTCCCCCAGCTCGTCGCGCTGCCCGAGTTCGCCGGCAAGGCGACCCGTCGCCGCGCCCCCGCGTGGCAGCGGGCCGTCGACGAGGCCCTGGCGCTGCCCGACGACCGGCTGCCCAGCCTGCGCGGCCCCCGCACCGACGGCCCGCCGCAGCCACGGGCCTGGGCCGACCGAGACCCCGTCGCAGCACGCCGCCTCGCGGGCGCCCGGGAGCTCCTCGGGACGATGTCGCAGGACCTGCACGTCCCCGTGGAGAACCTGCTCCAGCCCGACGCCCTGCGCCGCCTGTGCTGGACGCCGCCGGACCCGGCACGGACGGCCGAGATCGCGGACTTCCTGCGCGGCCGCGGCGCCCGTTCGTGGCAGGTCGAGCTGGTCGCCGCCCCGCTCGAGACCGCCTTCGCCGCCGTCTCCTGACCCGCGGGCCCGGCGGGCCGACAATCCGGTGAGACCGCGTCTCACCATGGTCTATCCTTGTTCCCGGTACTCGCGGTAGCGTGTACCTCGGTGCCGGCCCCCTGGCCGCGCCCCGAGAGCGGCGTCGCTCGTCGGACGCCGAAGTCCTGACCATCGTCAGCGGATGGAGCTGCCATGACCACCCGGAACCCAGCCCGCCGCGCACTGCGCGACGTCGTCTTCGTCGAAGGCGTCCGTACGCCGTTCGGCAAGGCCCGGCCCGACGGCCTGTTCGCGGAGACCCGCGCGGACGACCTCGTCGTCAAGGCGGTGCGCGAGCTGTTGCGCCGCCACCCCGAGCTGCCGGGTGATCGCGTGGACGAGGTGGCCATCGCCGCCACCACCCAGCAGGGCGACCAGGGCCTGACCCTCGGCCGCACCGTCGGCATGCTCGCCGGCCTGCCGCGCACCGTCCCCGGCTTCGCCATCGACCGCATGTGCGCCGGCGCGATGACCGCCGTCACGACCACCGCCGCCGGCATCGCGACCGGCAGCGCCGACGTCGTGATCGCGGGCGGCGTCGAGCACATGGGCCGCCACCCGATGGGCTTCGACGCGGACCCCAACCCGCGCTTCCTGTCGGAGAAGCTCGTCGACCCCGAGTCGCTCAACATGGGCGTCACGGCCGAGAACCTGCACGACAAGTTCCCGCACCTCACCAAGGAGCGCGCGGACGCCTACGCCGTGAACAGCCAGGCCAAGTACGCCAAGGCGCTGGCCAACGGCGACGTCGGGCCGGAGCTCGTGCCCGTCGCGGTCCGCTCCACCGAGCAGGGCTGGGGCCTGGCCACGGCCGACGAGCTGCCCCGCCCCGGCACCACGGTCGAGGGCATCGCGAACCTCAAGACGCCGTTCCGCCCCGGCGGCCGCGTGACCGCGGGCAACGCCTCCCCGCTGACGGACGGCGCGACCGCCGCGCTGCTGGCCTCCGGCGACACCGCGGCCGAGCTGGGCCTGCCGGTCGCCATGCGTCTGGTCTCGTCCGCGTTCGCCGGCGTCGACCCGTCGATCATGGGCTACGGCCCGGTCCCGGCCACCGACAAGGCCCTCGCCCAGGCCGGCCTCACCATCGACGACATCGGCCTGTTCGAGATCAACGAGGCCTTCGCCGTGCAGGTGCTGAGCTTCCTCGACCACTACGGCATCGCCGACGACGACGAGCGCGTCAACCCGTACGGCGGCGCGATCGCCATGGGCCACCCGCTGGCCGGCTCGGGCGTGCGGCTCATGGCCCAGCTCGCGCACCAGTTCGCCGCGCACCCGGAGGTCCGGTACGGCATCACCACCATGTGCGTGGGCCTCGGCCAGGGCGGCACGGTGATCTGGGAGAACCCGCACCACGCCGACTACTCGGGCCACACCACCACCCCGGCGAACGAGGAGAACTGACCCCATGGCCGAGAACACGACCGAGCACTCCGCGTCCTCCGCCGGCGTCCGCGCCGAGCGCGTCACCCACTCCCGCGTCCGCGACGTCGAGCTCCCCGGCGGGGCGGGCACCCTCGCGCTCGTCACGCTCGACAACGGCCTGGACCACACCAAGCCGAGCACGCTGGGCCCCGAGGGCATGGCCGAGCTCACCGCCGCGCTCACGGTGCTGCAGGAGCGCGCCGGCCGCGGCGAGATCGCCGCCGTCGCCGTCACGGGCAAGCCGTACTTCCTCGCCGCGGGCGCCGACCTGCTGCAGGTCTCCACCGTCACGTCGCACGACCAGGCGCTCGAGCTCGGCCGCTCCGGGCACGCCGCCTACGAGCTGCTGCACACCATGGGCGTGCCGACGTTCGCGTTCGTCAACGGCCTGGCGCTCGGCGGCGGCCTCGAGGTCGCGCTCAACTGCGACTACCGCACGGTGGCCTCCGACGCTCCCGCCCTCGGCCTGCCCGAGACCGGCCTCGGCCTGGTGCCCGGCTGGGGCGGCGCGTACCTCGTGCCGCGCCTCGTCGGCATCGAGAAGGCCGTCGACGTCATCCTCACGCGCCCCGCCGCGCAGAAGCCGTTCAAGCCCGCCGAGGCGGCACAGATCGGCCTGGTCGACGAGCTCTTCGAGGCCGCCGACTTCCTCGAGCAGTCCATCCTGTGGGCCTCGCGCGTGCTGCGCGGCGAGGTCGAGGTGCCGCGCCGCGAGCTCGACCCGCAGCCGGTGTGGGACGGCGTCGTCGCCGCCACCCGACAGCGGCTCGACGCCGTCGTCGCCGGCTCGCGTCCCGCGCCCTACCGCGCGCTCGACCTGCTGGCCGCGGCACGGGACGCCGGTCGGGCGGAGGCGTTCGCCGCCGAGGACCAGGCGCTGGCCGACCTCATCATGTCCGACGAGATGCGCGCCAGCGTCTACGCCTTCCAGCTCGTCTCCGGCGGCAAGAAGCCCGCGGGCGCCCCGGACAAGAGCCTCGCCCGGCCGGTCACCCGCGTCGGCATCGTCGGCGCCGGCCTCATGGCCGCGCAGATCGCCCTGCTCGTCGCGCAGCGGCTCGGCGTGCCGGTCGTGATGCGCGACCTCGACCAGGAGCGGGTGGACAAGGGCCTCGGCTTCGTCCGCTCCACGGTCGAGAAGCTCGTCGGCCGCGGGCGGATGACGCCCGAGGTCGCGGCGCGCATCGTCGCGAGCGTGCACGGCACCACCGACCTCGGCGACCTCGCGTCGTGCGACGTCGTGATCGAGGCGGTCACCGAGGTCATGGGCCTCAAGAAGAAGGTGTTCGCGGAGCTCGAGGGCGTCGTCTCGCCGGACACGGTCCTCGCGACCAACACCTCCGCCCTGTCGGTCACCGAGATGGCCGCGGACCTGGCGCACCCCGAGCGCGTCGTGGGCATCCACTTCTTCAACCCGGTGGCCCAGATGCCGCTGGTCGAGGTGGTGCAGGCGACCGAGACCTCCGACGAGGCCCTCGCCACGGCGTTCGCCATCACGAAGAAGCTGCGCAAGACGGCGGTGCTGGTCGCCGACCGGCCCGGGTTCGTCGTCAACCGGCTGCTGGTGCTCGTCATGGGCAAGGTCGTCGAGGCCATCGAGAACGGCACGTCCGTCGAGGTCGCCGACACGGCCCTCGCACCGCTCGGCTTCCCGATGCCCACCTTCGAGCTCTTCGACCTCGTCGGGCCGGCCGTGGGCCTGCACGTGCTCACCTCGCTGCGCGAGGACCTGGGCGACCGCTTCCCGACCTCCCCCGGCCTGGAGAAGCTCGTGGCCGACGGGACGCGCGTCGTGCTGGACCGGCCCGCCCCCGGCCTGCCGAAGCCGGTCGACCCGGCGATCCAGGCCGTGTTCGGCGAGGCCCTCCCGGCGGGCGAGCAGGGCCGCCAGGGCACCCCGGTGCTCGACGCGGCCGGCGTGCTCGACTCCGTGCTCACAGCCCTGACCGTCGAGGTCGGCCACATGCTCGACGAGGGCGTGGTGGCCGGGCCGCAGCAGATCGACCTGTGCATGATCCTCGGCGCCGGGTGGGGCTTCCACACGGGCGGCATCACGCCGTACCTCGACCGCGCCGGGTACTCCACGAAGGTCCTGGGCCGCCGGATCCTGCCCGACGGCGCCGCGAACGTCCCCGAGGCCGTCGCCTGACGCAGGCCGACATCACCTGACACCCTCCTCCTCGGGGCGGGGGCCCGGGCCGCGAGCCCGTCCCCGCGCCCGACGGCCGGTCCCCCTCGGGGGCCGGCCGTCGGCGTGCCGGGCGCCGGTCGTCGCCCGAGCGGTCGGCGCCGTGTGAGACTGCGCGCATGATGCGCACGATGGGTGTCGAGGAGGAGTTCCTCCTCGTGGGCGACGACGGACGACCGGTGGCGAAGGCCTCGGAGGCGCTCGACGCCTCGGACGACACCAGCACGCCCGAGGGCGCACCCGGCAGGACCGCCGCGTCGGCGACCACCGCCGGCGGCGCGCTCGAGACCGAGTTCATGGAGGAGCAGCTCGAGACCGCGACCCACCCGCGGCGCGACCTGGCGGACCTCGCCACCGAGATCCGCGCCGGACGGGTCCGTGCGCAGGCGGCTGCCGACCGCGTCGGCGCGCGCGTCGCCGCGCTCGCGACGTCCCCCTGGCCCTTCGAGGGGACGACGGTGGCGCGCCTGCGCTACCTCGAGGCGCGGGCGAGGTTCGGGCTCACCGCCCGCGAGCAGCTCACCAGCGGGTGCCACGTGCACGTCGCGGTCGCCGACGATGCCGAGGGCGTGGCAGTGCTCGACCGCATCGGCCCGTGGCTGTCGGTGCTGCTCGCGCTGAGCGCCAACTCGCCGTTCTGGCAGGGCCAGGACTCCGGCTTCGCGAGCTACCGCTCGCAGGTGTGGGCGCGGTGGCCCACGTCCGGCCCGACCCGCACGTTCGGGTCCGCCGAGGCGTACCGCGAGGCTGTCGACGCGCTCGTCGCCACCGGCACGATCCTCGACCACAACATGGTCTACTTCGACGCCCGGCTGTCGTCCCGGTACCCCACCGTCGAGGTCCGCATCGCCGACGTCTGCCTCGACGCCGACACGGCCACCCTGCTGGGCGCCCTCGCCCGGGGGCTCGTCGAGACGGCGGCGCGCGAGGCGTCCGAGGGCCGTGCCGCGCCGCTGCTGCGCACGGAGCTGCTGCGCACGGCCGCCTGGCGCGCGGGCCGCTCCGGGCTGGCCGACGAGCTCCTGTCCCCCTACACGTGGCGCCCCGCGCCGGCCCACGACGTCGTCGGGCAGCTCGTGGCGCACGTGCGCGAGGCGCTCGTGGACGCCGGCGACCTGGACGCGGTGACCCACCTGCTCGGCAGGCTGTGGGCGTCCGGGGACGGCGCGGCGCGGCAGCGCGCCTGGCACGCGGAGAGCGACGGCGACCTGCGCTTCGTCGTCGACCGCGCCGTGGCGGCGACGCACGCCTGACCCGGCGCGGTCGCCCTCCCGGTGCGCCGGAGCGTCAGTCGTCCCAGCCCATCCGCAGCACCTCGAAAGCGGTCGCGTGCCGGGTGCCGAACGCCTCCCCGGTGGCCGATGTCATGCTCCCGAGGAACTCCGCCGGGTCGAAGTGCTCCCAGCCGAGGCCGTCGAGGTAGGCGGCGTGTGCGCGCAGCGACGCCACCCCGGCGTCGAAGGTGTCCGTGACGTCCACCGCGTGGGCGGCGTCGGGCGACCCGGCGACCCAGACCTGCCGCACGCCGCCCCACGGCTCCAGGCCCTCGGCCTCGAGCTGGTCGTGGAAGACCCACCGGTTGCCGGCGTCGCGCACGGCGTCGACCACGGCGCGCCCGGTCGCGATGTGGTCGGCCTGGTTGAGCATCCCGCCGGGGAAAGTCTCGCGGTAGTTGCCGGTGATGACCACCTCGGGGCGGTGCCGGCGGACCGCGCCCGCGACGGCGCGGCGCAGCGGCAGGCCGTACTCGAGCACCCCGTCCGCGAAGCCGAGGAACTCGACCTCCTCGACGCCGACGGCCCGCGCCGAGGCGACCTGCTCTCCCTCGCGCACGCGGCGCGCCTCGTCGGGGTGCATGCCGTCGATGCCGGCCTCGCCGCTGGTCACCATCGCGTACACGACCCGCTTGCCCTGTGCCGTCCAGCGGGCGACGGCGGCCGCGGCGCCGAACTCCATGTCGTCGGGGTGCGCGACCACCGCGAGCGCCGTCGTCCAGCTCTCGTCCAGGGGTCGCAGCGGTGCGGGTTCCGGCGTCGTCGGCGTGGTCATGGTGGCCACGCTAGCCAGCCGCCCCGCCGCCCGCTCAGTAGGTCGTCAGCCCGTGGGCGCGGAAGACGTCGCGCACCGCCTCGGTCGCCTCCGCCGTGGGCGGCAGCGTGTCGTCGAGCTCGTACGCGCGCCCGAGCTCGGCCCACTTGTCGCGGGCCATCTGGTGGAACGGCAGCACCTCGACGCGCTCCACCGTGCCGGGGCGCACGGCCTCGATGTCGGCGGCGTGCCGCGCCACCGCCGCCACGTTCGCGGGGTCGTCGGTGAGGCCCGGCACCAGCACGAACCGCACCCAGACCCGCACGCCGCGCTCGGCGAGGCGCCGGCCGAGGCGCAGCGTCGGTGCGAGCGGGCGGCCGGTGACGCGCCGGGAGGTCTCCTCGTCGCCGGACTTGATGTCGAGCAGCACGAGGTCGGTGTCGTCCAGCATCGCGTCGGTCGCGTTGGCGCCGAGGAAGCCGGAGGTGTCGAGGGTGGTGTGCACCCCGAGCTCCTTCGCCCCGCGCAGCACCCGCGCGGCGAACGCGGGCTGCATGAGCACCTCGCCGCCCGACAGGGTGAGCCCGCCGCCGGTCGCGGAGAAGATGCCGCGGTATCGCGCCACGCGGGCCAGCAGCTCGTCGGCGCGGACGGGCTCGCCGTCCTTCATCGCGAGCGTGTCCGGGTTGTGGCAGTACAGGCACCGCAGCGGGCAGCCGGACAGGAAGACGGTGAGGCGGGTCCCCGGGCCGTCCACGGCGGTCACGAGCTCCCAGGAGTGCACGGAGCCGAGCTCGCCCGAGCGCATCAGCGCGAGGCGATCGGACCGCCCGACGTCGGCGGGGTCCACGGTCTCGATCCCCCGCAGTCCGGCGCCGGCCCGGCGCCGGGAGGGGGCGTCCAGGAGCGCCGGGCCGGCAGTCATGTCAGAGCCCCCCGTGGAAGGTCCGCGACAGCACGTCCAGCTGCTGCTCGCGGGTCAGCCGCACGAAGTTCACGGCGTAGCCGGAGACGCGGATCGTGAGCTGCGGGTACTTCTCCGGGTGCTCCATCGCGTCCTCGAGCGTCTCGCGCACGAGGACGTTGACGTTCATGTGGTAGCCGTCGGCGCCCACCGAGGCGTCGAGCAGGCCGGCGAGGTTCGCCACCTGCTCCGCGCGGGTGCGGCCGAGGCCCGAGGGGACGACCGTGTTGGTCAGCGAGATCCCGTCCTGCGCCTGGTCGTAGGGCAGCTTGGCGACCGAGAGCGCCGAGGCGAGCATGCCGTGCGTGTCGCGGCCGTTCATCGGGTTGGCGCCCGGCGAGAACGGCTCGCCCGCGCGGCGGCCGTCCGGGGTGTTACCCGTGGCCTTGCCGTAGACCACGTTCGACGTGATCGTCAGCACCGACTGGGTCGGGACGGCGTCGCGGTACGTCGGGTGGCTGCGGAGCTTCGCCATGAACGACTCGACGAGGTCCACCGCGATGGCGTCGACCCGGTCGTCGTCGTTGCCGTACGCCGGGTAGTCGCCGTCGGTCTCGTAGTCCACGACGATGCCGCGCTCGTCGACCACCGGGGTCACGGTGGCGTACCGGATGGCCGAGAGGGAGTCCGCGGCGACGGACAGGCCGGCGATGCCGCAGGCCATCGTGCGCAGCACGTCCCGGTCGTGCAGGGCCATCTCGAGCCGCTCGTACGCGTACCTGTCGTGCGACCAGTGGATGCAGTTGAGGGCCTCGACGTAGGTCTCGGCCAGCCATTCCATGGTGCGGTCGAACCGGGCGCGGACGTCGTCGTAGTCGAGCGGGAGGCCCGGCACGACCGCAGGGAACGCGGGCGAGACCTGCGCGCCCGTGACCTCGTCCTTGCCGCCGTTGATCGCGTACAGCAGCGCCTTGGCGAGGTTCACCCGGGCGCCGAAGAACTGCATCTGCTTGCCGACGGCCATCGGCGAGACGCAGCACGCGATGGCGGCGTCGTCGCCCCAGGCGGGGCGGATCTGCTCGTCCGACTCGTACTGCACGGCCGACGTGTCGATCGAGACCTGGGCGCAGAAGTCCTTGAAACCCTGCGGCAGCCGCGGGCTCCAGAAGACCGTCATGTTCGGCTCCGGCGCCGGCCCCAGGTTGTACAGGGTCTGCAGGAAGCGGAACGAGTTCTTGGTGACGAGCGGGCGGCCGTCGTCGCCCATGCCGCCGATGGTCTCGGTGACCCACGTCGGGTCGCCGGAGAACAGCGCGTCGTACTCGGGGGTGCGCAGGAAGCGGACGATGCGCAGCTTGATGACGAAGTCGTCGACGATCTCCTGCGCCTCGGGCTCGGTGAGGCGCCCGGCCTGCAGGTCGCGCTCGAGGTACACGTCGAGGAACGTCGACGTACGGCCCAGCGACATCGCGGCGCCGTTCTGCTCCTTCACCGCGGCGAGGTAGCCGAAGTACAGCCACTGCACGGCCTCGCGGGCCGTCGTCGCCGGGCCCGAGATGTCGTAGCCGTACGAGGCGGCCATCTCCTTGAGCTCGCCGAGGGCCCGGATCTGCTCCGCGTGCTCCTCGCGCTCGCGCGCGACGGAGTCGGTGAACGGCTGGACGTCGAGGCCGAGCTTGTCGACCTTCTTCGCGGCGACCAGCTGGTCCACGCCGTACAGGGCCACGCGGCGGTAGTCGCCAATGATCCGGCCGCGGCCGTAGGCGTCCGGCAGGCCGGTGATGACGTGCGAGCTGCGGGCGGCGCGCACGTTCGGCGGGTAGACGTCGAACACGGCCTGGTTGTGCGTCTTGCGGTACTCGGTGAAGACCTTCCGCAGGTCCTCGTCGACCGGGTAGCCGTAGGTCTTCAGGGCGCCCTCGACCATGCGCCACCCGCCGTTCGGCATGATCGCGCGCTTCAGCGGCGCGTCGGTCTGCAGGCCGACGATCAGCTCCGCGTCGCGGTCGATGTAGCCGGGCCCGTGCGCGGTGATGCCCGCCGGGGTGTGCGGGTCGACGTCGTGGACACCCTTCTCGCGCTCGGCGGGGAACATCGCCGACAGCTTCTCCCACACGCCCGCGGTGCGCGCCGTCGGCCCCGCGAGGAACCCGTCGTCGCCCGTGTACGGCGTGTAGTTGCGCTGGATGAAGTCGCGCACGTCGATTCCGTCGCACCAGGGCCCGGGCTCGAACCCGCGCCAGGCGGTGGTCGTGGTGGGTGCCGCGTCGGTCGTCATGGATGCCCCTCCTTTGAGGTCTGACCACAGCCTATTCGTGAAGACATTCACAAGCGAGCGCGGGGGCTGTGACGTCGCAGACACCTTCGAGCACGGGATCCCTCGCGGCAAGAGGCCTGATGCCGCGACGGATCCCGTGCTGGAAGGTCAGTCGACGACGGCGCCGGGCGGGGAGGCGGCGAGCGCGATCGCCTCGCGCGTCGTCGGCGCGACGACGTCGGGCCGGTCGGGCCCCTCCCATGCACTGCCGTGGGAGACCCACGCCGTCCGGGTGCCAGCGGCGCGGCCGACGGCGACGTCGGCATGGGCGGCGTCGCCGATCATCCAGACGTCGCGGCGGTCGACGTCCGCGGCGCCGAGCCGCTCCAGCGCGATCTCCACGAGGCGCGGGTCGGGCTTGGCGACCCCCTCCTCCTCGGAGACCACGACCGCGTCGACGTGCGCCGCGATCCCGCACCGGGCGATCTTGCCGCGCTGCTGTGCCGACGTCCCGTTGGTGACGACGGCCACCCGGTGCCCGGCACCGCGCAGCACGTCGAGGGAAAAGAGCACCCCGTCGTACACGCGGACGTGCTCGAGGATCCCGGCGCGGAAGCGACCGATCGCCGCGGGCACGTCGCCGTCCCAGCCGAGCCGGTCGATCAGCACGCGCGCGAGCGCCTCCTTCGACCCGTGCCCGCCCTCGTCGGCGACGAGGATCGCGGCGAGGTCGTCGTCGGTCCCGCCGGCGGCGTCGACCGCACCGGACGCCCACGCCGAGAAAGCCTCCGCGCGGCCCACGAGGGTGTTGTCGAGGTCGAAGAGCCAGATCACCCGGCCGACCGTACCCGCGCACGGGACTCGCCCGGCGGCGCGTCTCATCGTGCCGCGGGAGTCCGCGCCGGTCGTCCTGCGTCAGCGCCCGGCGGGCTCCCACCACCGCAGGTGCCCCGCCGCCTCCGCGGCCGGCTCGAGGATCTCCCATGCCTCGGCGATCCGGCCGCCGTCGAACCGCCAGATGTCCACACCGGCAACCGCGGATCCGTCGGGCAGCCGCCGCACGGAGTGCATGACGACATGGTCGCCGTCGGCCAGCAGGTGCTGGACGTCCACCTGCACGCCGGCAGCCTCGGTCACCGTCTCCCGGACGGCGGCGACCCACTCGTGGCGGCCCCGCGTCGTCCCGTCGGGGCGATGGTGCACGAAGCTCTCGTCGAGGACGGGTTCGAGCGCTTCGACGTCGCCCGTCCCGAACACCTCCCCGAGCACGCGCCGCACGGTGCTGATGTTCGTGTCCCCGGCGCTGCCGGTGGTCGTGCCCTGTGTGGTCATGACATCCACCGTCCCCCCGGCTCCTGCCGGCTGTCGATGAAACGGCATGTCATGGCGTGCCACGTCCGTACCGTCTAGCGTCGACGTCCGTGCACACGGTCGGGGAGCTGTTGAGATCCTGGCGGCGCCGACGTCGCCTGAGCCAGCTGGACCTGGCCATCGCCGCCGACGTCTCGCCCCGGCACGTCAGCCTGGTCGAGACCGGCCGGTCCCACCCGAGCGCAGCGATGATCCTGCGGCTCGCGATCCACCTCGACATCCCCCTGCGCGACCGCAACCGCCTCCTGCTCGCCGCGGGCTTCGCCCCGCACTTCCCGGAGCGCCCCCTCGACGACGACGAGCTGGCCGCGGCGCACGGCGCCGTGGCACGGGTGATCCGCGCGCACGAGCCGTACCCGGCGGTCGTCGTCGACGGCCGCTGGGACGTGATCATGACCAACCGGGCGGTCGAGCCGTTCTTCGCCCACGTCTCCCCCGACCTGCTGCGCCCGCCGGTCAACCTGGTGCGCCTCGGCCTCGACCCGCGCGGGCTGGCCCCGCTGGTCGTCAACCTGGCGGACGTGCGGGCCATGTTCCGCGCCCGGATCGGGCGCCAGCTCGCCGTCGCGCCGGACGCCGCCCTCACGGCGCTCTACGAGGAGCTGCTCGGCCCGGGCGCCGAGGACGGGACGGAGCCGTCGATCGAGTCCGACGTCGCGATCCCCATGCACCTGCGCGTGGACGGCCGGGAGCTCCGGCTGTTCTCGACCATCACGACCTTCGGCACGCCACGGGACGTCACCCTCGACGAGATCGCGGTCGAGATGTACTACCCGACCGACCCCGAGAGCGCCGCGTACTTCGAGGACGGCACGGACGCAGACGACGGTGCCCCGTGAGGGCGCGGGGACGGGCGTCAGTCTCGAGCCAGCACCGCGAGGGCGTCGCGCACGGCGTCCTCGGCCCGCATCCGCTGCTGCGTGAGGATCTGGTCCCGGCTCGCGTGGTCGAGGAACGCCACGGGCAGGCCGACGTGCACGAACGGCGTGCGCACGCCCTGCTCCCCCGCCCGCTGCGCCGTCATGGCGCCGACGCCGCCCTCGACGACGCCGTCCTCGAGGGTGAGCACGAGATCGTGCTCGCCGGCGAGCTTCACCAGGGCCTCGGGCACCGGAAGCACCCACGTGGGGGCGACCACGTCGACGGCGAGGCCGTGCGCGGCGAGGGACTCCCCCGCCGCGAGCGCCGCGCCCACCATGGACCCGACGCCGACGACGAGGACCTTGCGCCCGGCCGCGGCCCCGGCGCCCGGCGTGTGCCGCGCGACGACGTCCACGCCGTCGAGCTCCTCGAGCGCCGGGATCGGGTCGGCGAGGGCGCCCTTGGGGTAGCGCACGACGGTCGGGGCGTCGTCGACGTCCACGGCGGCGCGCAGGGCGGCGCGCAGGGTGGGCTCGTCGCGCGGGGCCGCGAGCCGCAGGCGGGGCACGATGCGCAGCATCGCCATGTCCCACATGCCGTTGTGACTGGCGCCGTCGTCGCCCGTGACGCCCGCCCGGTCGAGGACGAACGTCACGCCTGCCCGGTGCAGCGCCACGTCCATGAGCACCTGGTCGAAGGCGCGGTTGAGGAACGTCGCGTAGACGGCGACCACGGGGTGCAGCCCGGCGAAGGCCATCCCCGCGGCTGAGGTCGCGGCGTGCTGCTCCGCGATGCCGACGTCGAAGGTGCGGTCCGGGAACTCCTGCGCGAACGGCGCCAGGCCCACCGGGTGCAGCATCGCCGCGGTGATCGCGACGACGTCGGGCCGGTCGTGACCGATCTTCACGATCTCGTCGGCGAAGACCTTGGTCCAGCCGAACCGGGACGGGGCCACGGGCAGGCCGGTCTCGGGATGGATCTGCCCGACCGCGTGGAAGCGGTCGGCGACGTCCTGCTCGGCCGGCGTGTAGCCGCGGCCCTTCTCGGTGATGGCGTGCACGATCACGGGGCCGCCGTAGGCCTTGGCGCGGCGCAGCGCGTGCTCCATCGCGGCGACGTCGTGGCCGTCCACCGGGCCGACGTACTTCAGCCCGAGGTCCTCGAACATGCCCTGCGGGGCGACGACGTCCTTGAGGCCCTTCTTCAGCCCGTGCAGCCAGTCGTAGGCGAAGCGGCCGGGCGCGCCGGTGCGGTGCAGGGTGCGCTTGCCCCAGGAGAGGAAGGCCTCGTACCCGCGCGTCGTGCGCAGGGTGTGGAGGTGGTTCGCGACGCCGCCGATCGTCGGCGAGTACGACCGGCCGTTGTCGTTGACGACGATCACGAGCCGGCGGTCCTGCGACGCGGCGATGTTGTTGAGGGCCTCCCAGGCCATGCCACCGGTGAGGGCACCGTCGCCGATGACGGCGGCGACGTGGCGGTCGGGACGGCCCTGGACGACGTTCGCCTTGGCGACGCCGTCGGCCCACGACAGGGCGGTGGACGCGTGGGAGTTCTCGACGACGTCGTGCTCGGACTCCGCCCGCGAGGGATAGCCGGACATGCCGCCCGCCTTGCGCAGCGCCGAGAAGTCCTGCCGCCCGGTGAGGAGCTTGTGCACGTACGCCTGGTGCCCCGTGTCGAACACGAGGGTGTCGCGCGGGGACGCGAACACGCGGTGCAGCGCGATCGTCAGCTCGACCACGCCCAGGTTCGGCCCGAGGTGCCCGCCGGTGCGGGACACCCGGTCGACCAGGAACGCCCGGATCTCCGCCGCGAGCTGCGTCGTCTGCTCCGGCGACAGCCGGCGGACGTCCTCGGGCGAGCCGATGCTGCTCAGCAGGCTCATGCGTTCCTCCCCGTTCATAGCCACACCACAATAGGCGCTCCGCGGGCGCGCCCACGCACTCGCACGCCCGGTCCGTCCCGTGCCCGGCCCCGCGAGGGGTCCGGGCACACGGTAGTTTCGACCCTGCCGACGGGAACACGTGACCGCCGGCGAGCGTTCGAGGGACGGACGAACCTCCCTCGGCACACTTCTCAGGGGATACCTGTGCGCTTTCTCGACGGGCAGCAGCCCACCACCGACCTCACCTACGGCGACGTCTTCATGGTCCCGTCCCGCTCGGACGTGACCAGCCGCTTCGACGTCGACCTCGCCACGGACGACGGCACCGGCACCACGATCCCCGTGGTCGTCGCCAACATGACGGCCGTCGCGGGCCGCCGCATGTCCGAGACGATCGCACGCCGCGGCGGCATCGCGATCATCCCGCAGGACATCCCGGTGGACGTCGTGGCCGACGTCGTCGCGGACGTGAAGTCCAAGGACCCGGTCATCGAGACGCCCGTCGTCGTGGCGCCGTCGGACACCGTCTCCACGGTGCTGACCCTGCTGGGCAAGCGCGCGCACGGCGCGGCGGTCGTCGTGGCCGACGGCAAGCCCGTCGGCGTCGTGACCGAGGGAGACTGCGCCGCCGTCGACCGCTTCGCGCAGGTGCACCAGGTGATGTCGGACGACGTCGTCGCCCTGGACGCCGTGCAGCTCGAGGCGGACGGCCTCGAGGCGACCTTCGAGCAGATGCACGCAGCGAAGATCCACCTCGCGCCCGTGGTGCGCGACGGCGTGCTGGCCGGTGTGCTCACCCGCAAGGGCGTCGTCCGCTCGTCGGTGTACCGCCCGGCCCTCGACGCCGCGGGCCGCCTGCGGATCGGCGCGGCCGTCGGCATCAACGGCGACGTCGCGGCCAAGACGCGCGAGCTGCTGGACGCCGGCGTGGACGTGCTCGTCGTCGACACCGCGCACGGCCACCAGTCCAAGATGCTGCAGGCCCTCGAGGCGGTCCGCTCCGTCGACCCGGACGTGCCGGTCGTCGCGGGCAACGTCGTCACGGCCGACGGCGTGCGCGACCTGGTCGCCGCGGGCGCGGACATCCTCAAGGTCGGCGTCGGGCCGGGCGCGATGTGCACCACGCGCATGCAGACCGCCGTCGGGCGGCCCCAGTTCTCCGCCGTGCTGGAGTGCGCGGCCGCCGCGCGCGAGCTCGGCAAGCACGTGTGGGCCGACGGCGGCGTGCGGCACCCGCGCGACGTCGCCCTCGCGCTGGCCGCGGGCGCGTCGCAGGTGATGATCGGCTCCTGGTTCGCCGGCACGTACGAGTCGCCCGGCGACCTGCACGACGACGGTACCGGCCGCCTGTACAAGGACTCCTTCGGCATGGCCTCCGCGCGGGCCGTCGCCGCCCGCACCGCCGGGGCGGGCACCGCCTTCGCCCGCGCGCGCAAGGCGCTGTACGAGGAGGGCATCTCGACCGGGAAGATGTACCTCGACCCGCTGCGGCCCGGCGTCGAGGACCTGCTGGACGAGATCACGTCCGGCCTGCGCTCAAGCTGCACGTACGCCGGCGCGCGCACCCTCGCGGAGTTCCACGAGCGCGCGATGGTGGGCGTCCAGTCCGCCGCCGGGTACGCCGAGGGCATGCCGGTCGCCACGAGCTGGTGAGCCTGCGATGAGCACGCGGACGGATCCGCCCGTGAGCGCGGGGCCGGCGGGGCGCGCCGCCCGCGCCCAGCTCGCCGCGCTCGCGGCCGACCGCGGGTTCCTGTCCGACTGGGGGCTCGCGCGCGGCGACCTCGACGCCGCGTCCGCGCGGCCCGCGGCCGTCCTCGTGCTCTTCGGGGTGCTGGACGACCTCGCCGCCGACCACGACGCGCAGGCGCTCGCCGTGGCCCAGGACCTCGACGTGCTGCTCCTGGAGCGTGCCACCACCCTGCGCTCGCACGCCGGGCAGGTCGCGTTCCCCGGCGGGCGGGCCGAGGACGGCGAGACCGCCGTCGAGGCCGCGCTGCGCGAGGCGGTCGAGGAGACCGGTCTCGACACGGGCGGCGTCGAGGTGCTCGGCTCGCTCGCCCAGCTGCCGATGCCCGTGAGCAACCACCTCGTGACGCCCGTGCTCGGGTGGTGGGCGCGCCCCACCCCGGTGCGCGTCGTCGACGTCGCGGAGTCGTCGCACGTCTTCCGCGCGCCCGTCGCCGACCTCCTCGACCCGGGGCACCGCGTGACGACGGTGCTGCGCCGCGGCGGTCGCTCGTGGCGCGGGCCGGGCTTCGAGGTCCTCGACGCCGACGACGTGCCCCACCTCGTGTGGGGGTTCACCGCGGGGATCCTGGACGCCGCGTTCGACCGGCTCGGGTGGACCGAGCCGTGGGACCGGGGCCGCGAGCGCGAGCTGTGAGCGGCCGGCCGGGCCGCCACGTGCGAGGAAGAGGTACCGGGCAGTGAACGAGGTCTGGCGGCGGCTCCAGCCGCTCCGCGTGGCCAGCGGATGGACCATCGACATCAACGGCCTCTACGCCGTGGACCCGTCCCCCGAGACCATCGACTGGTTCTACGGCTCGGTCCTGGTCGGCGGCCACGACCGCTTCACGCCGTGGTGCTTCGACGCCCGCTGGGAGCCGGAGGGCGACCCCGGCGGCCGCTACGTCGTCGACTTCCTGCGACTCGCGCGTCCCGGGGCGGACGGCGCCCGCGACGCCGGCGCGACCGAGCTCGCGGGGACCTGGACCACCCGGAGCCGCCTCGAGCTCGTGGACGCCCTCGAGACCTTCATGTTCACCCGGGAGCCGCCGCGGGCGGCCGCGGACCCCGGCGCCCCCCGGCCCGAGACGGCCGAGACGTGAGCCGCCCGGCCGGCGTCGGCGATGATGTCCTGGTGCCCGCCGCCGAGATCGACGTCGACGTCCCCCTGACCCGCGCCCTGCTCGCCGAGCAGCACCCGGACCTGGCCGGTCTCCCCCTGGAGATCGTGGCGAACGGCTGGGACAACGTCATGGTCCGTGCCGGCGACGAGCTCGCGGTGCGGCTGCCGCGGCGGGCCCTGGCGGCGCCCCTCGTCGAGCACGAGCAGCACGCCCTGCCCGTGCTGGCCGGCCGGCTGCGGGCGGCCGCCCCCGGCGTCGTCGTGCCCGTGCCGGTGCGCGTCGGGCGCCCGAGCCGGGCGCTCGGGTACCCGTGGTCGTGGAACGTCGTGCCGTGGGCGGGCGGCGTGAGCGCCGAGGCGACGCCCGTGGCCGACCGCACCGCCTGGGCGGGCACGCTCGCCGGGCTGCTCGCCGCGGTGCACGTCCCCGCCCCCGACGACGCGCCGCCCAACCCCGTCCGCGGCGTCCCGCTGCAGGACCGCGTCGAGGCCGGGGAGGCGGCCGCGATGGGCGAGCGGCTCGAGCGCGTGCCCGCGGGGCTGCGCGACGCCGCGCGACGCGTGTGGGACGGCGCGCTCGCCGCCCCCGCCTACGACGGGCCCCCGGTGTGGCTGCACGGCGACCCCCACCCCGCCAACCTCGTGGTCGCCCCCGGGCACGGCGGGCGGCCCGACCGGCTGGCCGCCGTCGTCGACTGGGGCGACGTGACGTCGGGCGACCCGGCGTCGGACCTCGGCACGCTGTGGCTGTGCTTCGACGCCGCCGGCCGGGCCGCGTTCCGGGCGGAGACCCAGGAGCGCGCGCACGGGGGCCGCGGCTGGGACGAGGCGACCTGGGCCCGCGCGGCGGGCTGGTCGCTGCTGTACGCGACGAACATGCTCGCGCACGCCGAGCTGCACCCCCGCCTGCTCCCGATCGGCCGGCACGCGCTCGGCGCGCTCCTCGCCACGACGAGCTGAGCCCTGTCCGGTCGCCCCGGGGTCAGCCGTCCACGACGCCTGCGACGACGGCCCGCACGTGGGCCCGCAGATCCTTCGGGTCGTCCAGGCTGCCGCCCACGACGATCCCGTCTCGCACCATCATGAGCACGGTGGCCGCGCCCTCCGGTTCCGGATGGCCGGCGCCCGCCAGCAGGTCGCGGAACAGCCCACGGTTCCACCGCCGGTAGTCCGCGATGGTCCGCCGCACGGGGTGCGCCGGGTCCGGGTACTCGACGGCGGCGTTGGCGAACGGACAGCCGCGGAACGTCGGCGCGGTGGTGTTGCGGACGAACACATCGAAGATCCCCAGCAGCGCACGGCGGGGGTCGGCGACCGCGCGGTCCGCCGCTTCGAGGGACTCCCGCTGGCGGGCGTACTCCCGCTCCAGGTATGCGCGGACCAGCTCGTCCTTGGCGGAGAAGTGGTGGTAGAAGGTCGCCTTCGCGACGCCCGCCTCGGCGATGATCCGGTCGACACCCACCGCGTGCACGCCCTCGGCATAGAAGAGCGCGGACGCCGTGGCAAGCACACGGTCGCGTGCGGAGGGCCGACGTCCATCGGAGATCACCCCTTGACGCTACCAGACAGACCTGTCTAGTCTGCCGACGGCAGACAGACCTGTCTACCAACCGGCGGACGAGCGATGGAGCAGATCATGGCCACAGTGGTACGGGAGATCGTCGTCGAAGCGTCGCCGGAGGCGGTGTGGGCGATCGTGGGCGACTTCGCCGACGGCCCGATGCGCATGTCGGGTGGCGCGCTGACCGAGAGCCGGATGGTGGGGCCGGACGTCCGGGAGCTGACCTTCGCCGACGGCACGGTCGCGCAGGAGCGGCTCGTGGGGCGCGACGCGCATGCCCGCCGACTGGCCTACGCCTGGATCGGCGACGAGGTGAGTCACGACAACACCTCGATGCAGGTGTTCGCCGAGGCCGGCGGCCGGTCTCGGGTCGTCTGGACCCACGACACCCTGCCGGACGAGCTCACCGACTGGCTGGCCACGACCATGGATCGGACGACCCCCCTGCTGCAGCGACACCTCGCGGCCGGGTAGCCGATCGGCCGCCGACGAGGGGCGCGCGAACGGGCAGAATGGGCCGATGGCCCCGACGAAGCGCGACCAGCAGGTCACCACCTGGACCGACGCCGACCCCCGCGCGTTCGTCGCCGCCGTCGCGCGACCTGCCCGCCGGCGGGACGCCGGGACGCTGCTCGCGCTCATGGAGCGCGCCACCGGGCAGCCCCCGCGGATGTTCGGCACGTCCATCGTGGGGTTCGGCGAGTACCGGTACGCATACGCCAGCGGCCGCTCGGGTCGCGCGGCGGCGGCGGGGTTCTCCCCACGGGCGGCCGCGAGCGTCGTGTACCTCGCCGACGGCGTCGAGGCGCACGCCGACGCCCTGGCACGGCTCGGCCGGCACACGACCGGGGTCGGGTGCCTGTACCTCAAGGACCTCGAGCAGGTGGACCTCGGCGTGCTCGAGGAGGTCGTGGCGGCCTCGTACGCCGCGCTCACGGCGGGCACCTACGGGCTCCGGGCGCGCGAGGGCGGGCAGGACCCGAGCTAGGCCCGCGGCGCGCCGGGCAACGACGGGTCGTCGAGGCCGTCCGGCGTCGCCCCCGCCGCGACGAGCGCGTCGCGCACGGCGCGCCGAGCCCGGCCGTACGCGTCCGGGTCGTCCAGGAGCAAGGACGCGAGGTCGGCGCGGTCGAGCGCGGCGTCGATCACGAACACGAGCTGCTCGGCGTCGGTGCCGTCGGCGAGCTCCCCGCGCTCCACGGCGTCCCGCACCAGGCGCACGAGGTAGGCGTCCCAGTCGCGCAGCGCGGTCACGACGGCGTCCCGCACCGGGCCCGGCGTCCGCGCGTCGAGCTCGGTCGCTGCGGACCTGAAGAAGCAGCCGCCGTCGAAGACGCGGTCGCGAGAGTAGTCCAGCCACGCCAGCACGGTGCGCCACAGCCGGGCGAGCCCCGGGTCCTCGTCCAGTGCCGGCCGGACCGCCGCGTCGCGGAAGACCTCGCGCGCGTGCGCCACCACCGCGAGCTGCAGCCCCTCCTTGGAGCCGAAGAGGCCGGCGATGCCGCTCTTGTTCACCGGGGCGGTCGCGGCGAGGCTCCCGAAGGTCAGCCCCTCGAGCCCTTCCACCGAGGCGGCCTGCACGGCCCGGTCGAGGACGGCCCGGCGGGTGCGGTCGCCGCGGAGCCGGCGACCGTCCGTGGCGGCGGGGGCTGACGTGCTCATCCGACGAGTGTACGACCGTTCGTTCAGTGATACTGTGCGAACGATCGTACAGTTTCCGATGCAGGAGGTCCTCGTGCCCTACGTCCCCGCCGCCGTCAGGACGGGCTTCCGCGTGCTGTCCGCCGTCGCGCCCCCGCTGGCCGTCCGCCTGGCCGCTCGCACCTTCTGGCGCTTCGGCCCGCCCGCTCCGGTGCGCCCTGCCGACCGCGCCGTGCACGAGCGCGCCGTGCGTGGCACGCTCGCCGTCGACGGCGAGCGCGTCGCCACCTACCGCTGGGGCGATCCCACCGCCCCGGCGGTCCTCCTCGTCCACGGGTGGAAGAGCCGGGCGTCCCGATTCGCGGGGCTCGTCACCGCCCTCGAGGAGGTCGGCCTGGGCGTGGTGTCCTTCGACGGCGTCGCCCACGGCGACTCGACAGGACGCCGGATGTCCGCCATCGACCACATGGCGGCGATCCGCGCCGTCCACGACGCCGAGGGTCCGTTCAGCGCCGTCGTCGGACACTCCCTCGGCGGCCTCGCGGCCGGCCTCGCGCTCCACGACGACTTTCCCACCGCCCGGTTCGTCTCGGTGTCCACGATGACGGGCTTCGACGCCCTGGCCGAGTCGTTCCTGCGGCTCGTGGGGATGCCCTCGAGCCTGCACGAGCCGTTCTGCAGGCACGTCGAGCGCACGTTCCCCGGCGACGTGCGCGACATCCGCGCGCGGATCGACCTCGTGACGCACCCCGTCCCGGCGCGGGTCCCGACGCTCTTCGTCCAGGACGACGACGACCGCATGTCCCTGCCCGACGGAGCGCGTCGCCTCCACGCCGCCACCCCGGGAAGCCGGCTCCTGGTCACTCACGGCCTCGGCCACAACCGGATCCTCGACGACCCCGACGTCGTGGCGGCCGCCGTCGCGCACGTCACGGCGTCGCGCCCGGCGGTCGTGAGACCGTGACGACGACGCACCAAGAGCGACGCGCCGGCGGGACGGCGCGAAGGAGGCGAAGATGCGGGTCGTGGTCGTCGGGGGCGCGGGACGGATCGGGGCGCGACTCGTCGCCCTGCTCGCCAGGAGCGGACACGAGGCCGTCGCGGCCTCACGCCGCACGGGGGTCGACGTCCTGACCGGCGCCGGCCTCGCGCCGACGCTCCGGGGCGCGGACGCGGTCGTCGACGTGTCGCGGTCCCCCTCCATGGTCCCGGCGGACGCCCGGGTCTTCTTCGTCGCGGGCACCCGCGCGCTCCTCGCCGCCGAGGAGGACGCCGGCGTCGGTCACCACGTCCTGCTGTCCGTGGTGGGGGCACGACGCCTCGAAGGCGCCGGGTTCCTGGAGGCCAAGGTCGCGCAGGAGGACCTGGTCGCGGTGTCCGGCCGGCCCTTCACGATCCTCGCGGCCACGCAGTTCTTCGGGTTCGCGCCGGGCATCGCGGACGCGTCCACGCGCGACGGGCCGTCCGGCCCCGAGGTCCGCCTGCCGGATGCCGCCGACCAGCCGGTCGCGGAGGACGACGTGGCCGCCGAGCTCGCGCGCGCCGTCGAGGCAGGGCCCGCCGGGACGACGGTCGAGCTCGCCGGGCCGGACCGGATGCGGCTGCCGGCGTTCGTCGCGGCGGGCCTGGCCGCCGCGGGCGACCCGCGGCGCGTCGTCGTCGACCCGGCCGCGACCTACTTCGGCGCGCCCCTCGCCGGCGACGAGCTGCTCCCCGGCCCCGGGGCCCGCCTGGGCTCCGTGCACCACGCCGCCTGGATCGCGGCGCGACGCTGACCCCCGCCCTCCTGCGCCCGGACGACGACGGCGCCCCGCCCCTCCGCGCGGGAGGGACGGGGCGCCGTCGTGGCGCGCGTCGTCAGGCGACGAGCGAGCGCAGCACGTACTGCAGGATGCCGCCGTTGCGGTAGTAGTCCGCCTCACCGGGCGTGTCGATCCGCACCACGGCGTCGAACTCGACGACGGAGCCGTCCGCCTTGGCGGCGGTGACCTTGACCGTCTCCGGGGTGGTGCCGTCGTTCAGCGCGGTGATGCCCGCGACGTCGAACGTCTCGGTGCCGTCGAGGCCCAGGGACCCGGCGTTCTCGCCGGCCGGGAACTGCAGCGGCAGCACGCCCATGCCGATGAGGTTGGAGCGGTGGATCCGCTCGAACGACTCGGTGATGACCGCCTTGACGCCCAGGAGCGCGGTGCCCTTGGCCGCCCAGTCGCGCGACGAGCCGGAGCCGTACTCCTTGCCGCCGAGCACGACCAGCGGGGTGCCCTGCGCCGCGTAGTCCTGCGCCGCGTCGTAGATGGTGTCCTGGGCGTTCTTCACGAAGTTGAACGTGTAGCCGCCCTCGACGCCGTCCAGCAGCTGGTTCTTGAGGCGGATGTTCGCGAACGTGCCGCGGATCATGACCTCGTGGTTCCCGCGGCGCGAGCCGTAGGAGTTGAAGTCACGACGCCCGATGCCGTGCTCGGCCAGGTACACGCCGGCCGGGCTGTCCGCCTTGATGGCGCCCGCGGGCGAGATGTGGTCCGTGGTGACCGAGTCGCCGAGCTTCGCGAGCACCCGCGCGCCGGAGATGTCCGCGACCGGCTCCGGCTGCGCGCCCATGCCCTCGAAGTACGGGGGCTTGCGCACGTAGGTGGACTCGGAGTCCCAGGAGAACGTGTCGCCCTCGGGGGTCTCGAGCGCCCGCCACCGGTCGTCGCCGGTGAACACGTCCGCGTAGTCCTTGGTGAACATGCCGCGGTCGATCGACGAGTCGATCGTCGCCTGGACCTCCTCCGGCGACGGCCAGATGTCGCGCAGGAAGATCGGGTTGCCGGCCTCGTCACGACCCAGCGGGTCGGACTCGAAGTCGAACTCCATGGTGCCGGCCAGCGCGTACGCGATGACCAGGGGCGGCGACGCGAGGTAGTTCATCTTCACGTCGGGGTTGATGCGCCCCTCGAAGTTGCGGTTGCCGGACAGGACCGAGACGACCGACAGGTCGTGCTCGTTGACCGCCTCGGAGATCTTCTCGTCGAGCGGGCCGGAGTTGCCGATGCAGGTGGCGCAGCCGTAGCCGACCAGGTGGAAGCCGAGCTTCTCCAGGTACGGCCACATGCCGGCCTTCTCGTAGTAGTTCGTGACGACCTGCGAGCCCGGCGCCATCGAGGTCTTGACCCACGGCTTGGACGTGAGGCCCTTCTCGACGGCCTTCTTCGCCAGGAGCGCCGCCGCGAGCATGACCGACGGGTTCGAGGTGTTGGTGCACGAGGTGATCGAGGCGATCGCGACCGCGCCGTGGAACAGGTCGAACTGCTTGCCCTCGCTGTCCGTCACCGGCACGGTGCGCCGCACCTGGGCGTGCGTGGACGGCGAGTCGGAGGCCGGGAACGACTCCTTCTCGGCCTCGTCCACCGAGTCGATGACCTCCGGGGCGTAGGCCGGCAGGTCGCGGGCGAACGCCGACTTCGCGTTCGACAGCTCGATGCGGTCCTGCGGGCGCTTCGGGCCGGCGATCGACGGCACGACGGTGCCGAGGTCGAGCTCGAGGTACTCGGAGAACTTCGGCTCCACGTAGGAGTCGGCGCTCGGGTCGAGCCACAGGCCCTGCTCCTTGGCGTACGCCTCGACGAGCGCGAGCTGCTCGTCGCTGCGGCCCGTGAGGCGCAGGTAGTCGAGCGTGACGCCGTCGATCGGGAAGATCGCGGCGGTCGAGCCGAACTCCGGGCTCATGTTGCCGATGGTGGCGCGGTTGGCCAGCGGCACCTGGGCGACGCCCGCGCCGTAGAACTCGACGAACTTCCCGACCACGCCGTGCTGGCGCAGCATCTGGGTGATCGTGAGCACGACGTCGGTCGCGGTGACGCCCGCCGGGATCGAGCCGGCCAGCTTGAAGCCCACGACGCGCGGGATGAGCATCGACACCGGCTGGCCGAGCATGGCCGCCTCGGCCTCGATGCCGCCGACGCCCCAGCCCAGGACGCCGAGCCCGTTGACCATCGTGGTGTGCGAGTCGGTGCCGACGCAGGTGTCGGGGTAGGCGCGCAGCACCTTCTGCCCGTCGACCTCCACCTCGCGGGTCATGATCGTGCGCGCCAGGTACTCGATGTTGACCTGGTGCACGATGCCGGTGCCCGGGGGCACGACCTTGAAGTCGTCGAACGCCGTCTGGCCCCAGCGCAGGAACTGGTAGCGCTCGTGGTTGCGCTCGTACTCGAACTCGACGTTGCGGGTGAACGCGTCCGCGCGGCCGGCGACGTCGATCTGCACGGAGTGGTCGATGACCATCTCGGCGGGCGCCAGCGGGTTGATCTTCGACGGGTCGCCGCCGAGGTCGGCGACGGCCTCGCGCATCGTGGCGAGGTCGACCACGCAGGGCACGCCCGTGAAGTCCTGCATGATCACGCGGGCGGGCGTGAACTGGATCTCGGTGTCGGGCTGGGCGTCCGGGTCCCACGACGCGAGCGCGCGCACGTGGTCCGCGGTGATGTTCGCACCGTCCTCGGTGCGCAGGAGGTTCTCGGCGAGGATCTTCAGGGAGTACGGGAGGCGCTCGGCGCCCTCGACGGCGGAGAGGCGGAAGATCTCGTAGGCCTTCCCGCCGACCTCCAGCGTTCCCTTCGATCCGAACGTGTCCACGCTGCTCACTGCGGCTCCTTCTGCGGGGCTGGCCGGCACCGGCACCGTGCGCGCTGCGGCGCGACGATGTCGAGGCCGTCGTTTCTGGGGGCTCCGCCCAGCGTACGCCGGGCACCTGGCCAGCATAACCCATATATCTTGACGTCAAGATATCTCGGCGTCAGGTCCCGGACGGGCACGCCCGAGGATTCCCGTACGGCGAACGGGAACAAGGCCGACGGCCCCGACGTTGTGCAGCTGCCCCTCGACCGGAAGGACGCACCGTGCCGTCGCCCGCTCCCTCGACCGCCCCCGCCCGCCCCGCCGTCGACCCCGCCGTCCCGCCGGCGCTGCCCCCGCTGACCGCGCAGGCCGAGCTGCTGCTGGCACGCGGCGTCGTCCCGCCCGAGATCCTGTCCCCCGCGGCGCTGCGCGACGCCGCCGCGGCGCTCGAGCGGACCGCGCCGGCCGGCGCGCTGCTCGTCGTGCACCCGCGGCTGCTGCCCCCGTCCGGGCTGGCCGGTCACCTGCGCCGCGCGACCACCCTGCGCGGGCGATCGCTCGAGCGCGCGGGGTTCGTCGTGGTGGACATGCCCGACCTCGACGAGTTCGCCCCCGTGCCCGGCGTCGAGGTGCCCGACGCGGACGTCTACGCCGTGGCCGGGCTCGACCGCGGCGACGACCTGGCGAACTGGTCGCCCGAGGAGGCGGAGCCCACGATCGCCGCGCGCGGTCGCAGCCCGCTGACCCTCGCCGAGGGCGTGCACTGGGTGCTGCAGTCGCCCGACGCCCTCGCGCGGAACCGGTGCTTCATGACGATCGGGTCCCGGCTGCGCCGGCCGAACGGCTCGTACGACGCCCGGACGCCCGCCGTGTGGATCTCGAACGGCACCGGGCGCGACGGGAGCGCCCGCCGCGGCGCCCCCAAGGTGGGCTGGTGCTGGTGGCGCAACCGGCACACCTGGCTCGGGTTCGCGTCGGCCACCGGACGGGGCGCGGCCTGACCCCGTCCCGGCGCCCGGGGCTCGTCAGCCGCCGGTGGTCCCGACCGGACGGATCTCGACGTCGACAGCCGCGGGATCGACCCCGGAGGGCAGCGCCACGACGCTCGTGGTGTACACGAGGTCGTCGGTGCACGGACGCCCCCGGTCCTGGCGGAGCTGCACCCGCACCCGGTTCCCCTCGGCGGTGACGGAGGTCGGCCGCCACGGGCAGGTCGAGCTGCCCGCCGCGTACACCGCGAGGCGACCGTCGTCGCCCAGCACCCAGCCGGGCTCGGTGTCGCCGGGCTCGGCTCCGCCGGGCTCGGCCCGTGCGCCTGCCGGCAGCCCCTGGTACGTGGCGAGGACCAGGCGCTGCGGTTGCCGGGCGAGCCAGACGACCACGACCGCGAGCGCCACGACCAGGCCGATCACCACGAGACGCAGGGGCAGCCAGCTCCGCGCGCCACGGGTCCCCCGACCGTCCATGCCGCGACCGTAGCGCGTCCCGGCAGCTCGCGGCGGCGGCCCGGACGCGCGGGGGTGCTCACCGCGCAGGACTCAGCGGTCGAGGACCGCCACCGCCTCGACGTGGTGCGTCATCGGGAACAGGTCGAGGCCGCGCAGGGAGGTCAGCTCGTACCCGTGCCCGGCCAGGTAGCCGATGTCGCGGGCGAGGGCCGCGGGGTCGCACGCGACGTAGACCACGCGGCCCGGGGTGCGCTCCGCGATCGCGTCGACGACGGTCCGCCCGGCACCCGTGCGCGGCGGGTCGAGCACGACCACGTCGGCGACACCCACACCCCCGGTGTCCCCCTCGCCCAGGACCCGCTCCACCGCGCCGAGGTGCAGCTCCACCTGGGGCAGGTCGTGCGCGTTGCGCCGCGCGTCCTTGACCGCCCCGGTGTCGCCCTCGACCGCGATGACGCGGCCCGAACCGCCGACAGCGGCGGCGAGCGGGACGGTGAACAGACCGGCCCCGGAGTACAGGTCGAGCACCGTCGCCCCGGTCGCGTCCCCGACGGCGTCGAGCACGGTCCCCGCGAGCAGGTCCGGCGCGGCCCGGTGCACCTGCCAGAACCCGTCGGCGGCGACGCGGTAGCCGTGCTCGGCCCCACCCACCCGCACCGTCTCGGTCACGGCGCGGCGGGCGTTGGGCCGGGTGTCGGCGCGGCCGCGACGCCAGGGGACGTCGTCGACCAGCAGCATCGGCTCGGCCCCGCTCTCCGGGGCGACGAGCTCGAGCCGGGCGCCCGGCTGCCAGCGCCGCGTCCACACGCCCTCGGCGTCGGCGAGCGCCGCGACCGCCTCGGTCGCCAGCGGCATGCCGTCGAGCGCCACGACGTCGTGGGAACGGAACCGGCGCATCCCCGCGCGGCCCTCGCCGTCGGCGACCAGGTCGATCCGCGTGCGGTAGCCGAGCCCGCCGCGCTCGTCGTCGCCCGGCGCCGCCTCGACCACGACCTCCCGGTCGAGCCGGGCGAGCCGCTGCAGCTGCTCGGTGAGGACCGCGGCCTTCCAGCGCCGCTGCGCGGGCAGCGCGACGTGGGCGAGCTCGCCGCCGCCCACGCCCCCGGGGCCGGCCTCCGGCCAGGCGGACGGGACGCGGTCGGCGGACGCCTCGAGCACCTCCACCGCGTCGGCACGCCAGAAACGGGTGCCCGTCTCGGTCACGCGGGCACGCACACGCTCGCCGGGCAGGGTGTGGCGCACGAAGACGACGCGGCCGTCGAGGCGGGCGACGCAGTGCCCGCCGTGCGCGACGGGCCCGATCTCGAGCTCGACCTCGCGCCCGACCTCGGGGTCGGGGGTGGCGGGTCGGGGGCGCGGCGCGGAACGGCGGGGGCGAGGCATGGGCACCATTGTCCCCCGCCCGGCGCGGGCGGCCGACCGGTCGGGCCGGGCCAGAGAGCCGGGTCGGAGCCGGGTCAGAACCGGGGGCCGAGCGGCGAGGTGCCCTCGAGGCCCGTCTGGCCCTGCGACGACGACAGCTGCCACGGCACCGACGCCACCACGACGCCCGGCGTGAACAGCAGCCGCCCCTTGAGCCGCAGCGCGGACTGGTTGTGCAGCAGCTGCTCCCACCAGTGGCCCACGACGTACTCGGGGATGTACACGACCACGAGGTCGCGCGGCGAGTCGCGGCGCACGGAGCGCACGTACTTCAACACGGGGCGCGTGATCTCGCGGAACGGGGAGTCGAGCACCCGCAGCGGCACGGGCAGGTCGAGCGCCTCCCACCGGGCGCGGAGGTCGGCGATCTCCTCCGGGTCGACGCCCACGGTCACGGCCTCGAGCACCGACGGTCGCGACGCGCGCGCGTACGCCAGCGCCCGCATCGTCGGCTTGTGGATCTTGGAGACCAGCACGACGGCGTGCACCCGGCTGGGCAGGGCGCGCGCCCCCGCCACGTCGTCGAGCTCGAGCTCCTCGCGCACCCGGGCGTAGTGGGCGCGGATCGCCTTCATGAGGCCGAAGAGCACCGCCATCGCGAGCAGCGTGATCCAGGCGCCGTGCGTGAACTTGGTGGCGAGGACGATGACCAGCACCGTGGCGGTCATCACGAAGCCGACCCCGTTGACCACCCGCGAGCGCTGCATGCGCGAGCGCTCCTTGGGGTCCGGCTCCTTGCGCAGCGCCCGCGTCCAGTGCCGCACCATGCCGAGCTGGGACAGCGTGAACGACACGAACACGCCCACGATGTACAGCTGGATGAGGCGGGTCACCTGGGCGTCGAACGCGACGATGAGCACGATCGCGGCCACGGCGAGGGTGATGATCCCGTTGGAGAACGCGAGCCGGTCGCCGCGCGTGTGCAGCTGGCGCGGCAGGAAGCCGTCCTTGGCGAGGATGGAGCCGAGCACCGGGAAGCCGTTGAAGGCCGTGTTGGCCGCGAGCACCAGGATGAGCCCGGTGACGATCGAGATGGCCACGAACGCCGGCGTGAAGCCCTGGAACACCGACTCCGCGAGCTGGCTGATCACCGGGTGCTGGTTGTAGTCCGCGGGTAGCGGCTGGCCGCCCGAGGTGAGCTGCTCGTGCGCGTTCTCGACGTACTTCACCCCGGTGGCCTGCGCGAGCAGCAGGATCGCGATCATCATCGTGGCGGAGATGCCACCGAGCAGCGCGAGCGTGGTCGCCGCGTTGCGCGACTTCGGCTTGCGGAACGCGGGCACGCCGTTGCTGATGGCCTCCACCCCGGTCAGGGCCGCACATCCGGACGCGAAGGCCCGGGCCAGGAGGAAGGCACCGGCGAGGCCGGTGAGCCCCTGGTCGAAACCCGCCTCGGGCGTGATCTCGAAGCCCGCGCTCTCCGCGAGCGGCAGGTCGTCGGCGAAGTACCGGATCATTCCGACCACGGCGAGCAGGCCGATGAGGGCCATGAAGCAGTAGGTCGGGATCGCGAAGAACGTGCCCGACTCGCGCACGCCGCGCAGGTTCATCACCGTGAGGATCACGACGACCACCACGGCGAACAGTGCCTCGTGCCCGCGGAGGAACGGCAGGGCCGACGCCGCGTACTGGGCGCCCGAGGAGATCGACACGGCGACCGTGAGGACGTAGTCGACCAGCAGGGCTGACGCGACGCCGATGCCGGCGGTCGGGCCGAGGTTCGTCGTCGCGACCTCGTAGTCGCCGCCCCCGGACGGGTAGGCGCGCACGTTCTGCCGGTAGGACGAGACCACGACGAGCAGCACCACGACCACGCCGAGGCCGACCCACGGGGAGATCGTCGTCGCGGCGATGCCGGCGACGGCGAGGGTCAGGAGGATCTCGTCCGGCGCGTACGCGACCGACGACAGCGCGTCGGAGGCGAAGACCGGTAGCGCGACGCGTTTGGGCAGGAGGGTGTGCCCCAGGTTCTCGCTGCGCATGGGGCGCCCGAGAAGGAGCCGTTTGGCAGCGTCCGCGATGTCCGACACGTCGAGCAATGCTATGCCCCGCGGCAGCCGACGGCGCGCGCCGTCCCGCCGCGAGGAAGGAGCACGCCGCGAGGTATAGCGTTTCGCTCGTGCACTTCGTCATCATGGGCTGCGGCCGCGTCGGGTCGACGCTCGCGCAGACGATCGAGTCCCGCGGCCACTCGGTGGCCGTCGTCGACCAGAACCCCGAGTCCTTCCGGCGCCTCCCGGCGGGCTTCTCCGGGCAGAAGGTCACCGGGGTCGGCTTCGACCGGGACACCCTGGTCCAGGCCGGCATCGAGGACACCTACGCCTTCGCGGCCGTCTCCGACGGCGACAACTCCAACGTCCTGGCCGCGCGCGTCGCGCGCGAGACGTACGGCGTCGAGAACGTCGTGGCCCGCATCTACGACCCGCAGCGCGCGGAGATCTACCAGCGCCTCGGCATCCCCACCGTCGCGACCGTGCGCTGGACGGCCGACCAGGTGCTGCGCCGCATGCTCCCGCTGGGGGCCACCGACGAGTACCGCGACCCGTCGGGACAGGTGCGGCTCGCCCAGGTCGACTACCACCCGGGCTGGGCCGGTGTCACGGTGCACCGGATCGAGGAGGCCACGGGGGCGCGCGTCGCGTTCCTGTCCCGGTACACCGACGGCATCCTGCCGACGCCCGGCGCGGTGCTGCAGGAGAACGACGTGCTGCACGTGCTCATGCGGGCCGACGACTCCGCCGCCGTCGAGCGGGTGCTGACCCACGAGCCGCGGCAGGAGGACAGCTGATGCGCGTCGTCGTCGCCGGGGCGGGCTCCGTGGGCCGGTCGATCGCCCGCGAGCTGCTCTCCCACGACCACGAGGTCGTGCTCATCGACAAGAACCCCGCCGCGATGCGGGTGGCCCAGGTGCCCGAGGCCGACTGGCTGCTCGCCGACGCGTGCGAGCTGTCCTCGCTCGAGGCCACCGACGTGGCCGGGGCCGACGTCGTCGTCGGCGCGACCGGGGACGACAAGGCCAACCTCGTCTTCTCCCTGTTGTGCAAGACCGAGTTCGGGGTGCCGCGCACCGTCGCGCGCGTCAACAACCCGAAGAACGAGTGGATGTTCGACGGCTCCTGGGGCGTGGACGTCGCGGTGTCGACGCCGCGGATCATGACGGCCATGGTCGAGGAGGCCGTGGCGGTGGGCGACCTGGTGCGGATCTTCACGTTCCACCAGTCCGGCGCCGACATCGTCGAGGTGACGCTGCCCGCCGACTCGCCCCTCGCCGGGGCGCGGGTCGGGTCCGTCACGTGGCCCACCGACACGGTGCTCGCGTGCGTCGTGCGCGGGTCGCAGCCGCTCGCCCCCACGATGGACGACACCCTCGAGGCGGGCGACGAGCTCGTGCTCGTCATGGGGACCCAGGCGGACGAGGAGTCGCTCCAGCACCTGCTGTCCCACGGCAGCGCACCGGTGCCCCCGATCGAGCAGGACGCCCCCCTGCTCGCGCCCGAGGAGGTCGGCGGCGTCGCCGCGGCCCCCGACGACGAGCTCTAGGCCGTCCGCGAGCTGTAGGCCGTCCGCGAGCTCTAGGCCGCCCGCTCGTCCGGGGCGCGGTCCTCGACCGTGTCCCGGCCGTCATGGGCGCCGCGCACCACGACCCAGGTGAGCCAGAGCACCAGGCCCCACAGCGGGACGCCCAGCACCAGGTGGGCCGTGCCCAGCCAGCCGACGTCACCCGAGAAGTACAGGGGCACCTTGACGAGCAGGCGCACCGCGAACAGCCCCGCCCAGAACCAGGTGGCGAGCGTGTAGCGCCGCACCAGCTCCGGGTCCTTGCGCCAGGCCACCAGCCCGGCGAGCGGGCTCGGCGCGTCAGCGGTGCTCGCGTCGGCCGCGCCGGGGCCCGCGTCCTCGACCGCCCCGCCGCGGGCACGCTCGGCCGCGACGTCGGCGAACCCGCCGCGCACGGCCTCCACGACGAGGCCGACGACGGGCCAGCGCAGCGCGAGCGAGACCAGGATGGCGGCGAGGTAGGCCGCGTTGGTCCACAGCCCCCACGCGTAGAAGTCCTGGGCCTCGCCCGAGCGCCAGGCCCAGAACACGCCCACGCCGATGCCGAGGAGGCCGCCGAGCGCCTGCGTGATCGGCGTGCGCTGGGCGAGCCGCGCGACGACCGCGACGAGCGCCGCGCCCACGGAGGCGACGAGCGCCCAGGTCAGCTCGGACGTGACGACGTACAGGACCACGAAGACGAGGCCGGGCAGCACGGCCTCGATCACGCCGCGCACGCCCCCGACGGCCTGCGCGAAGGAGAAGGAGTCCCCCGTGACGGCGCGCACCCCGCGCCCGTCCGAGGCCCCGGCGGTCCGGCCCGTCGGCTGCTCGCCCGCGGGGTACCCGTCGCTCACTCGCCGGCCCGCGCGCGCAGCTCGTACCGGGGGTTGAACATGGTGCGCCGCCCGTCGACGTCGCACACCAGACCCTCCACCCGGATGCGCCGGCCGGGGTCGATGCCCGCGATGGCACGGCGGCCGAGCCACACGAGGTCGAGCGACCCGGAGCCGTCGTACAGCTCGGCCTCGACCGTCGGGACGCCCTCGCGGGGCCGCAGGACGACGGACCGCAGCACGCCGGCCGTGCTCGCGCGACGACGGTCGCCGAGGTCCGCCACGGGCGTGCAGCCGCGGTAGGTCGCGGCCTCGTGCCGCTCTTCGTCGGCGGCGACCTCGTCGGCCGAGGCCAGCGCGTGCTGGACGGCGGTGCGCAGGGACATCAGTAGCTCCAGGCTGGTGGACGGGCCGGCGTCGCGGCCGGGACGCTCATCGGATCTCGGTGATCTCCGGCCCGCGGGTGAGCGGGTCGAACGACGGGGTCTGCGGTGCCGCGCCGTCGGGGCCGGGCGCCGGGTCGCCGCCCGCCGCGTCGTCGCCCTGACGGGCGTTCTTCGGCAGCGTGAGCGTGAGCAGGTCGCGCGGCGGGCGGGGGTTGCCGTCGCGGACGACGACGACGTTCGCGAACACGGACTCGAGCGCCTTGGCCGCCTCCGCGTCCACGGCGGCGCGTCCGGACAGGACACCCCGCAGGAACCAGCGGGGGCCGTCCACGCCGACGAAGCGCGCGGGGCGGACGGCCGGCTGGCCCTCCGGCCCGGTGGCCGGGATCCGGGCGATCAGCTCGCGCCCGAACGTGCCGGGCACGTCGTCGACGGTGCCGCCCTGCCGCGTGATGGACGTCCCGATCTCGGCGCGCACCTCGTCCCAGATGCCCTCGGTCCGCGGCGCGGCGAAGGCCTGCACCTGCAGCCCCGACCCGGCGAGGGTCGCCGACACGCCCGTGACCTTCTGGGTCTTCTTGTCGACCTCCATGCGCAGCTCGAGGCCGGGCAGCACGGGCAGCCAGATCGCGCCCAGGTCCACGCGAGGGCCCATCCCCGACACCTGGGACGAGTCGAACGGACCCCGCTCGGGGCGCTCCGCGGCGCCGTCGTCACCGCCGGTGGCGGGCGCGGCGGCCTCCTCGGGCGAGGTCTCGCGGGCCTCGTCGGACCCCTTGGTCGACGCGTTGCGCCGGAACAGCCCCACGGAGGATCTCCTTCTCGTCGTCCTGGTTCACATCGGTGCGCACCCGGGTCGCACCGTCCCGGGTCCCGGTCGCCGGCGTCGTCGGCAGGCGACCCGGGCCACCGTTCCCATCTCCCACAGTAGACCGGTTCGTCGACGCCTCCGGTCCGCGCGGGGCGCCGTCAGCTCCCGGCGAAGCCGCCGCTCGACCCGAGGCCGCCGGCGCCGCGGTGCGAGCCCGGCAGCGTCGTCGCCACGAGGAACCGCGCGTGCTCCACCCGCTGCACCACGAGCTGCGCCACGCGGTCGCCGCGGCTCAGCCGCACCGGCTCGGAGACGTCCGTGTTGAGGAGGATCACCTTGATCTCCCCGCGGTAGCCCGCGTCGATGGTGCCCGGCGCGTTCACCACGGTGACGCCGTGCTTGGCGGCCAGCCCCGAGCGCGGGTGCACGAACGCCGCGTACCCGTCGGGCAGCGCGATCGCGACCCCGGTGGGCACCGTGACCCGGCCCTGCGGCGGGATCTCGACGTCGACCGTGGTCACGAGGTCCGCGCCCGCGTCGCCCGGGTGCGCGTACGCGGGGGTCGGCACGTCGTCGAGCAGCGTGACGAGCACGTCCACCGTGCTCGTGTCCGTGCTCACGGTGTGGCCCGCGTCGGGGCGCGCGGAGGGGGTCACGGGCTGGCTGGCGGTGTCGGGCACCCGGGAAGCGTAGCCGACCGCGGACCGGCACGGAGGTGCCGGCCGTGCTGGGATGATGGGCCCCATGAGCGAGCCCCAGCCCGACCTCTCCCCCGTCACCGGCCCGGCGTTCCGCGAGCGGCTCTCGCCCGGTCCGGCGGCCTGGTGCGGCGCCGTCGCGCTGGGCCTGATCTCGGGCGTGGCGCTGTGGCCGATGGCGCACACGGTCGCCGTCGTGGTCGGCGCCCTCGTCGCCGCGGGAACCCTCACGGCGCTCGTCGCCACCTCGCCCGTGATCGAGGTCTCGGACGGCCGGCTGCGCGCGGGCCGGGCGACCATCTCCCTCGGCCTCCTGGGCGATGTCACCGCGATGGACAGCGCCGAGGAGATGCGCACCGCCCTCGGCCCGGCGCTCGACGCCCGGGCGTTCGTGTGCCTGCGCGCCTGGGCACGCACCGGCGTGCGCGTCGACCTGGTCGACCCCCTCGACCCCACCCCGTACTGGCTGCTGTCCACGCGCCGACCGCAGGAGCTGGCCGCGGTCCTCGGCGGCTGACCGCTCCCCTCCTCCCGCCCGCGGCCCGGGCGGGGACGACGAAGGCCGTCACGTCTCGACGTGACGGCCCGTGTCGTCCGTGGTGCTGGCGTGCGGCCCCGACGGGTCCCGTCAGGCGGCGCACTCCGTGCAGACCATCTGACCGTTCTTCTCGTAGGCCAGCTGGCTGCGGTGGTGGACGAGGAAGCAGCTCGTGCAGGTGAACTCGTCGGCCTGGCGGGGCAGGACGCGGACCGCGAGCTCCTCGCCGGACAGGTCGGCGCCCGGAAGCTCGAAGCCTTCCGCGGCCTCCGTCTCGTCCTCGTCGACGACACCCGACGACTTGTCGGAACGACGCGCCTGGAGCTCCTGGATCGAGTCCTGCTCCACGTCCTCGTCGTTCTTGCGGGGGGCGTCGTAGTCGGTTGCCATCTGTGTGGTCACGCTCCGTGGTGTCGGTGTCGGTACGCGCTGATAATGCTCGGTGACCGGGTTTTGTTCCCGGTCGGCCCACGGATTGTGCACCATTTCGCGCGGGCGCGCGACACCGCGCACTGTTCCCCGTGTCACACCGCCGCCATCGGCCTCTGACCTGCGACGACGGCACCGGCCCGCGGTGTTCGCCGGGAGCGTGACCCGCGGTGCTGACGAGGTTTTCACCCCGGCCGGGGTCGTCGCCCCGGGCCCCGAACCTCGCCAGCCCCGGGGCCCGCCGGACCGGCGCGTCTCAGCGCGGCGCCGGGTCCTCGGCCCCGTCGGCGTCCGCGTCCTCGAGCAGGCGCACCAGCTCGTCGACCACGGGCCGGGCCCCGGCGACCGTCATCGCGCGGCTCGCCCCGCGTCCGCGCAGCCCGCCCAGCCACGCGCCCGCCTCCTGCGCCACGAGGCCGCCGGCCGCGACGTCCCAGGGGTTCAGCCCGCGCTCGTAGTAGAGGTCGAGCGCCCCCTCGGCCAGCAGGCACAGGTCGATCGCGGCCGCGCCGAGGCGCCGGATGTCGCGCACCTGCGGCAGCACGCCCGCGAGCACCCGCGCCTGGTGCGCCCGGCGCACGGCGTCGTACCCGAAGCCCGTGCCCACGAGGGACTGGGCGAGCGACGCCGGCCGGCCGGCGTGCACGGCCCGGCCGTCCCGCTCGGCCCCGCCCCCGCGGGCGGCCGTCCACGTGCGCCCGTCGACGACGGAGTGCACGCAGCCGGCGAGCGCCGTCCATCGCTCCGGGTCGGGCGGCCCCGCCACGACGGCCACGGAGACGGCGTACGACGCGACCCCGTACAGGTAGTTCACGGTGCCGTCGATCGGGTCGAGCACCCAGGTGAGGCCGGAGGTGCCGGGGACGTCGTCCCCCTCCTCGCCGAGGATCGCGTCGTCGGGCCGCTCGGCGGCGAGCCGCGCGCGCAGGAGCTCCTCGGAGGCGCGGTCCATCGCCGTGACCGGGTCGACCGCGCTCGACTTCGTCGCCGCGACCTCGACGCGCTCGGGGCGGCCGTCGCGCACCAGGGCGCCGGCCTCGCACGCGAGGCTGCGCGCCAGCGCGCGCAGCGCCTCGACCTCGGTGCCGTCGGGCACGTCACCGGGCACGGGTCCGGTCGGGTCGGTCCTGTCCGGGGCAGCCGCTCGTTCCTCCACGACCTACATCTTGCCCGACCGGCGGCCCCACCGGGCGGTCCACCCCGGGCCGGGGTGCGGCACCGTCCACCCGCGCAGGAGCGAGACGATGCGGAACCCGAAGACGAGGGCCACCATCCCCAGCGCGGTCCAGACCTGGAGCGCCCCGGCGTGCCACAGCGCCGCGGTGAGCCCGGCCCCGACCAGCGCGGGCACCGCGTAGAGCTGTCGGTCGGCGAAGACGAGCGGCACCTCGCCCACGAGCACGTCGCGCATGATGCCGCCGCCCACCGCCGTGAGCACGCCGACCACCACCGAGGCGAGCACGCCGGCGCCGAGGTCGAGGGACTTGGTCGTGCCCTGCAGCACGAACAGCGCGAGCGCCGCGGCGTCGAGCACGAGGACGGACCGCCGCATGCGCTCCAGGCCCGGGTGGAAGAAGAAGATGATCACCCCCGCGGCGAGGGCCGCCGTGACCAGGCGCCAGCTCGAGATCCCGACCGGCGGGGTGGCGCCGATGAGCACGTCGCGCAGGATCCCCCCGCCCAGGCCGGTGACCCAGGCCAGGACGAGCACGCCGAACGCGTCGAACCGCCGGCGCACGGCGGCGAGCCCGCCCGAGACCCCCGCCACGAACACGGCGACGAGCTCGAGCACGGAGACCGGGCCGGAGGTGAACGCGTCCACGGGACGTCATCCTCGCAGGCGCACCACCGCGGGGCGCGCCGGCGGGCCTCGTCAATCGACGGCACACCGACGCGCCTGCACCGCCCGGCCGCGCGCCGGTGGCACCCTCGAACAGGCGGACCCGCCCCGGCGGAGATACCCGCGGGTGTGACCCTGAGGGAGGAAGCATGGCCGAGCTCGAGCTCGTGAGGCTGCACGAGGACGGTGAGCGCCTGGTCCTGCGCGGCCCGGACGGCACCGAGAGCACGCTGCCCATCACGGAGGCGGTGCGCGCTGCGGTGCGCCGCGACCGTCCGCGCACGGAGGCGCTGCGCGCCCAGGCCGCGACGACCCTGCGCCCCCGCGACCTGCAGGCACGGCTCCGGGCCGGCGCCTCGGTCGAGGAGCTGGCGGAGGTGTCCGGCCTCCCCGTCGAGCACGTGCAGCGGTACGAGTGGCCCGTGGTGGCGGAGCGCAACCACGCCGTCGAACAGGTGCGGGCCCACCGCCTGCCGGGGGACGACGAGACGGCGACGCTCGGGGAGGTCGCCGACAAGCGCCTGGCCGCGCGCGGGGTGACCTCGGCCGAGGCGCACTGGTCCGCCCGCCGCGACGGCAGCGCGCCCTGGGTGGTCGAGGTGCGGTTCTCCGCCGGCGACCGCGACCGGTCCGCCCGGTGGACCTACGACCCCAAGGGCCGCGTGGTGACGCCGCTCGACGACGAGGCGCGCTGGCTCGGCCAGCCGGACGACCCGGTCTCCCCGGACGTCCTCGGCGTCCCGTCGACGAGCGGACGTGGCGTCGCGCCGCGCCGGCACGTGGAGGACGACACGACGGCGCTGCTGCTGGACGACCTCGCCGGGCGCCGCGGGCAGCGGCCCGGGGAGCGCCGGTCGCCGGCCGCGCGCGAGCAGGGCGCCGACGACGCGCCCGCGCCCCAGGTCATGGAGGACGTCCCCGTCGGTCGCGTCTCCGCGCCGACCGCCGGACCGCCCCTGCCCGCGGGTGACGACGAGGCCGCCGGGGCGAGCGTCGTCGACCTCGGGTCGCGGCGCGCCGGGATGCGCACGCAGGGCCCCGACCGGACGGCCGAGCGCGGCGCGCACCCGTCGGGCGCGCGCCGACCCGTCCCCGGCGCCCTCCCGCCCGAGGGCGAGGACCACGACGCGGGCGGGCAGGGCACGGGCCGCGACGACGTCGTGGAGGACGCGCCGGCGCCGAGCGGCCCGCCCGCGGGGGGCGCGCCCGGTCCGCAGCCGGCCGCGCCCGCCCCCCGCGCCGACAAGCCCGCCTCGGCGCGACGCTCCGGCCGCAAGGGCCGCGCGCAGGTGCCGAGCTGGGACGAGATCGTCTTCGGCGGCGGCCGACCGTCGTCCTGACGGGGCCGGCCGCGCGCCGCGGCCGCCCCGCTACGCCCCGTCGCCCAGGTCGTCGCCCAGGTCGAGCTGGCCGATGACGGTCGACCGGCGCCGGGCGTCGGCCTCGGTCATCCGGCGCATGTGGTGGCGCCGGCACAGCACCTCGTACGACACCGGTCCGGCGTCGGGCGCGCCCGCGACGTCCCCCACCACCACCTGGTCGCCCTCGACGACCATGACGCCGCCCACCGTGCGCGCGTTGTGCGTCGCCCGGACGCCGCACCAGCACAGCGAGCGCACCTGCAGCACCTCGATGCGATCGGCGAGCTCGATGAGGCGCGCGGCGCCGGGGAACAGCCGCGTGCGGAAGTCCGTCGTGATACCGAAGGCGAAGACGTCGAGCTCCACCTCGTCGACCAGCCGGGCCAGCTGCTCCACCTGCGCCGGGGAGTAGAACTGGGCCTCGTCGCACACCAGGTAGTCCACGACGCGGCCCGCCTGCCGTGCGGCGGCCACCACGTCCCAGAAGTCGGTGCCGTCGGTGACCTCGCGCGCGTCGACCTCCAGGCCCAGCCGGGACGAGAGGCGGGCGGCGCCCGCGCGGTCGTCCCGCGTGAAGATCAGCCCCGACCGTCCACGCGCCGCGTGGTTGTGGTCGGTCTGCAGCGCCAGCGTCGACTTGCCGCTGTCCATGGTCCCGGAGAAGAAGACGAGCTCGGCCATGGCCCCGATCCTGTCAGACGCCGGGCAGCCGTCCGGTCAGCGCGCCGTCACTGGCCGACGCGCCCGTCGACGCACTCGCGCAGGAGGTCCGCGTGGCCGCAGTGCCGCGCGTACTCCTCGATGTGGCTCAGCAGCAGCTCGCGCAGCGACAGCTCGCCGCCGGGCTCGGCGCCGAGGTCCGACAGGCCCTCGTTGGTCGCGCCCAGGTCGTCGATGGACGCGACCATCCGGTCGGTGGCCGTCATCTCCTCGCGCCAGCGCCGGAACGCCTCCTCGGCGACGGCGGGGTCGGCGACGGCTCCGTCCCAGTCGCCGTCCCGGTCCGCCTCGCTGCGGTACAGCCACGGCGCGTCCTCGCCCGTCATGATGCGGCGCACGTGCCGCTCGTCCTCGGTGAGGTGCCGCACCAGACCCAGCAGCGACATCGTGGACGGCGGCACCGAGCGGCGCGCGAGCTGCGCGGCGTCCAGGTCGGCGCACTTCATCTCGATCGTCAGCCGGTTCGCCCGCAGCGACTCGAGGAGGATCGCGCGCTCGTCGACGAGCTCCGCGTCGCTCTCGCGCGGGTCGTCGTCCGGGTCCACCCACATGTCCGGGTAGACGGTCGCCCGGGTCCACCGGGGTGCGCGGTCCTGCTCGGGCTCCTGCACGGCGTCCTGCTCGCGGGGCTCCATCCCGGCATCGTGGCACCCGCCGGCGCGGGCCGCCACGGCTTATCGGCGGGCTCGCCTACGCCTGGACGACGAGCAGGGGCACGACCATCTCCGCGGGCGTGAGCGACCCGTGCACGCCGGGCATCTCGCGTGCGCCGGAGGGGTGCAGGCGCGAGTCCACCACCGTGGCCGCGCCGCGCGCGGCGACGACGACGTCGCCGACGGCCGGGAGCACGTGGTCCGCGACCGGGCCGAGCCAGCCCGCGGCCACGGCGTCGTCGCGCAGGGCGACGAGCGCGTCGTCGCCGAGCACGCCCGCCCAGCGGGCGGCGACGTCGCGGGGGTCGGCGCCGGGCGCCACGTACACGTGCGTGGCGCGCGGCTCCCCGCCCAGGAGGGCGACGTCGCGGGCGAGCTCCGGGTCCGCGGCCACGTCGTGCTGGCGGGCCGGGTCGGCGGCGATCTGGCCGTGGTCGGCCGTGACGACGACGAGGGTGCCGCGCGGCACGGACCGCACGAGCCGCCGCAGCTCCGCGTCGGTCTCCTCGAGGGCGTCGCCCCACTGCCAGGACTGCGGGCCGAACCGGTGCCCCGCCTTGTCCACCCCGCCGTGGTACAGGTACACGAGGCCGGGCTCGCGCAGCTCCCGCACGGTGGCGCCCACCTGGACGTCCAGGCCCTCGGCCGTCACGTAGCGCGGGCCCCGCAGCGCGGCGCGCGTCATGCCCGACCCGGCGAACCGCGCCTGGCCGGGCGAGGCGACGCGCACGCCGCCCGCGACCAGCGTCTCGAGCACGGTGGGCTCCCGCTGGAGCGCCTCGGGCTCCGCGCGCATCGGGCCGGAGAGCTTGGTGCCCGGCCGGTACGGGTCGGACTGCTCGGTCCAGGACACCGTGGTGGCCAGCCCACCGGTCGCGGGGTTGCGCTGGGTGTACCCGAGCAGGCCGGTGCGGCCGGGGGCGGTGCCCGTGCCGAAGGTCGCGAGCGCGGCCGACGTCGTCGACGGGAAGCTGGACAGGAGCGAGCGGCCGTCGGCGGCGAGGGAGCGCAGGAACGGGGCGTGCCCGCCACGCTCCGCGAGGTTGGTCAGCCCGAGGCCGTCCACCAGCACCACCACCGCGCGCTGCACGCCGGCCGGCAGCCCGAGCGCGTCGCGGCAGTCCGCCGACCGCAGCCCGGTCGACGTCGACACGTCGACGCCGAGGGCACCCGCCACGGCCGGCAGCACGGCCGCGAGCGAGCCCGTCCCGTAGGAGGGCGCGAGCAGGCCGTCCGGAAGCTCGACGGACGTCGTCATCGGGCGGCGCGCCCGCCCGTCCCGGTGGCCGCGGACAGCGCGCGCGCGAACGCGGTCGCCCGGCGCAGGGCGTCGCGGCCCTCCGCGGCCCCGCTGACGCGCACCACGACGTCGTCCGGCGTGAGCTGGCCGGTGAGCCCGTGGTCGGCCTCGCACGCCGGGTCGGGGCACTGCGCCGGCTCCAGGTCGATGCGGGACACGGCGCCCCAGCCGATCGCGAGCGTGAGCTCCGACGCGCTGTCGCCGGGGCCGTGCTCCGCCGGCTCGTCGACGACGTGCGTGAGGGCGACCGAACGGATCTCGCTCAGCGGCACCGCCTCCGTGGTCGCCGCCGCGGACGACGGGTGGGCGGCGTCGCCCTCGTGGTCGTCGACGTGCGCGGTCACCAGGCGGGTGGGCGTGAGCGCCAGCACGGTCAGGTGCCGGCGCACGGCGTCGTCGAAGGTGGTCTCCGCCTGCACGAGGTGGGCGAGCACGTCCTCGTCGGCGAGCGCGACGTCCAGGACGTCCTCCACGAGGTCCGGGTAGTACCCGGCACGGCGGACGTGGGCGGACAGGTCGGCACGGAGGTTGTCTCGAGCGGTGGCATGCGGCACCTGCGCATTCTCCCACCGCCGCGCCGGGCGTGACCACCGCCGTCCCCAGCCTCGTCCCCTGCCTCCCCGCACGCGTCAGCCCGGCAGCGCCCGCCGCGGCGCGTCCGCGCGCTGCGCCGCCGACCGCAGCCGCACGCCGGCGTGCAGCACGCTGACACCCGCGGAGCCGGCGACGACGGGGTACAGCTCCAGCGACGCGAGCTCGGGCAGGTCGTCGGCCAGCACCGAGACCCGGGCGAGCACGTCCTCGACGGCGTCGATGTCCGCCGGCGGGGCGCCCCCGTACCCGAAGAGGCGCGGCGCCGCGCGCACGGTGCGCACCATGGCCGCGACGTCGACGTCCGTCAGGGGCGGGATGCCGTAGGCGACGTCGTCGAGCAGGTCGGTCGCGTCCCCGGCCAGACCGAAGGAGACCTTCGGCCCGAACAGCGGGTCCTCGCCCGAGCGGATCACGCAGGGCACGCCCACCGGGGCCATGGGCTGCACCTCCATCGCCGGGTCGGCCTCGCCCAGCACGTCGTGCGCGACCTGCCGCATGCGCTCCACGTCCGCGCGCAGCTCGGCCTCGTCGGCGATGTCCAGGCGTACCCCGCCCAGGTCGGTGCGGTGGCGCAGCGCCGCCGAGGCGGTCTTGAGGGCCACCGGCCAGCCGAGCTCGTCGGCGGCCGCCACGGCCTCGTCGGCCGTGCGCACCGTCCGCGAGCGCCACAGCCGCAGCCCGTAGCAGTCCAGCAGCTGGGCGGTCTCGTCCTGCGCGAGGGTGCGCCCGTCCGCGCCGTCGCGCTCGACGGCGGCGAGCCAGCCCTCCACGAGCCGGCGGGCCCGGCGGGCGTCCGTCCCCTCCGGCCGCACGTGCGTGCCGCGGTCCTCCGTGCGCCAGCGCGCGTACGTGACGACCTTGCCGAGCGCCGTCACCGCGTCCTCCGGGGTGGAGAACGCGGGGATGCGCACGGGCGTGCCGTCCCGGCCGGTCGCGGCCAGCTCGTCCGGGAGGCCGCTGAGGCCGAGCATCGACGCCACCGTCGTGCGCCCGGTCCGCGCGGCCGCCTCGGCGACGGCGCGCGCCACGGCTCCGGTCCGCGGCACGACCACCGGCACGTCGACGGCGACGACGACGTCGCACGCGCCCGGCGCGTACAGGGCGCCGGTCACCTGGGCGATCTGCTCGTCGGTCGCGTCGGGCGGCAGGAAGTCGGACGACGCGGCGACGACGAGGCCCGCGGCGGCCGCGGCCTCCGCCACGAGGGCGGCCAGGGCCGCCGACGACGCGAGGATGCCGACCCGTCCCCCCGCCGGGAGGGGCTGGTGGGCCAGCACCTGCGCGACGTCCATGAGCTGATGGGTGTTCTCCGCCCGGATGACCCCGGACTGGCGCAGCATCTCGTCGAGCAGGCGGCGCGGCGCCCGCGTGGCGCGCACCGCGTGCCCGGGCGGCACGACCTGCCCCGACCGCCCCGCGACCACCACGACGACCGGCTTCACGGCGGCGAGCCGGCGCGCGATCCGGGAGAACTTGCGGGGGTTGCCGATCGACTCGAGGTACAGGCAGACCACGGCCGTGCGCGGGTCGTCCTCCCAGTACTGCATGAGGTCGTTGCCGGACACGTCGGCGCGGTGCCCGGCGGACAGCAGCGCCGACACCCCGAGCCCGCGCCGCTCGAGCGTCGCGGTGAGCGTGACGGCCGCGGGCGCCGACTGGCAGAACATCCCGACCACCCCGGCGCGCGGGGGCCGCGCGGCGAGGCTCGCGTGCAGCCGGGCGCCCGGCGTCGTCGTGAGCAGTCCGAACGACGCGGGACCGACCACGCGCATCCCGCCGGCGTGCGCGGCCCGCACCAGCTCGCGCTGCCGGGCCAGCCCGTCCGGGCCGGTCTCGGCGTAGCCCGCGGCGAGCACGACCACGCCGCGCACGCCGCGCCCGGTGAGGCGGCGCACCGCCGCGACCCCTTCGTCCGGCCCCACCGACAGCAGCGCGACGTCGACGACGCCGTCCGTGCCGTCGCTCCCGTCCTCGGCGCCGAGCGCCTCGTCCCACGACGCCGCGGCCCTGACGCCGGGGGCGTCCGGGACGGGACCGGGGGCGCCCAGCACCGTGAGCTCCGTGTCCCCGGGGTCGGCGAGGGCGGCGTCGACGACCCGCTGCGCGAGATGGTGCTCGGGCGTCGCGCGCCCCGGGCCCACGGGCCCCGGGCCGACGAGCAGCACCCGGCGCGCGGACAGGAGCGCCTGCATGGAGCGCGCCTCGGCGCGGTGCTCCCGGTCCGCCATGACCTCGCGGGAGCGCTCGGTGGGGTCGAGGTCGAACGCGACCGTCACCACGCCGTCGTCGAGGTGCTGGCTGACCGCGTACCCGGCGTCGCGGAAGACCGCGAGCATCGAGGAGTTCTGCGGCAGCACGTCCGCCGTGAACCGGCGCACGCCGCGCTCGCGCGCCGCGGCCGCGACGTGCTCCAGGAGCACCGAGCCCAGGCCCTTGCCCTGCATCGCGTCCGCGATGTTGAACGCGACCTCCGCCTCCGCGCCGGTGATCTTGTCGTACCGCGCGACGCCGAGCACGTCCTCGCGCGGCCTGCCCTCGTCGTCGACCCCGGGGCGCACCGCCAGGAGCGCCACCCGGTCGTGCTGGTCGAGGTGCGTGAGGCGGTTCAGCTCCCGCTCCGTGAGGCGGCGCACCGGCGCGAAGAAGCGGAAGTACGCCGAGCGCTCGGACTGCGCCTCCTGGAAGCGCTGGATCGCCTCGGCGTCGTCGGGGCGCAGCGGGCGCAGGTGCATGGTCGTGCCGTCGCGCAGCACGACGTCCGCCTCCCACGCGACCGGGTACGAGGACGTCGCCGGGCCGGGGGCCGGGTCGTCGGGCTGGTCGGGTCCGTCCACCCGTGCAGGCTATCCGGGCCCCCCGACGGCGGCCCGTCGCCGCGCCTGCGCGGGCCTGTGGGTGCCGGCGACTAGAGTCTTGCCGTCCCCCAGAGCCACGTGCCCGTCACCCGATCCCCAGGAGCCGCACCGCATGGCGCGCAAGAGCAGCAGCGCACCCGCCACCGACGAGCCGTTCGACGAGAAGATCGTCGACATCGACGTCGCGGCGGAGATGGAGGCGTCCTTCCTCGAGTACGCGTACTCGGTGATCTACTCCCGCGCGCTGCCCGACGCCCGCGACGGCCTCAAGCCGGTGCACCGCCGGATCCTGTACATGATGGCGGACATGGGCCTGCGGCCCGACCGTGCCCACGTGAAGTCCTCCCGCGTGGTCGGCGAGGTCATGGGCAAGCTGCACCCGCACGGCGACACCGCGATCTACGACGCCCTCGTGCGTCTCGCGCAGGACTTCTCCATGCGCCTGCCGCTGATCGACGGGCACGGGAACTTCGGCTCGCTCGACGACGGTCCGGCGGCCCCGCGCTACACCGAGGCGCGCCTCGCCCCGCCGTCGACGGCGATGACCGCCGGCCTGGACGAGGACGTCGTCGACTTCGTCCCGAACTACGACAACAAGCTCACCCAGCCGTCGGTGCTGCCTTCCGCGGTCCCGAACCTGCTGGTCAACGGCGCCTCGGGCATCGCGGTGGGCATGGCCACGAACATGGCCCCGCACAACCTCGTCGAGGTGGTCGCCGCGGCGCAGCACCTGCTCTCCCGCCCCGAGGCCACGCTCGACGACGTCATGCGCTTCGTGCCCGGCCCCGACCTGCCCTCCGGCGGCAAGATCGTCGGCCTCGAGGGCGTGCGCGACGCGTACCGCACGGGGCGCGGGTCGTTCCGCACCCGCGCCACCGCGCGGATCGAGAACGTCACCCCGCGGCGCAAGGGGATCGTCGTGACGGAGCTGCCCTACGGCGTGGGCCCCGAGAAGGTGATCGAGAAGATCGCCGACGGCGTGAAGGCCAAGAAGATCCAGGGCGTCAGCAACGTGCAGGACCTCACCGACCGCACCCACGGCCTGCGCCTGGTGGTCGAGGTGAAGACGGGGTTCGACCCCGACGCGGTGCTCGAGCAGCTGTACCGCACCACCCCGCTCGAGGACTCGTTCGGCATCAACAACGTCGCCCTCGTGGACGGCCAGCCGCGCACGCTCGGCCTGCTGGAGCTGCTGCGCGTGTGGGTGCAGCACCGCATCGACGTCGTGCGCCGCCGGTCCACCTTCCGGCTCGCCAAGCGCCAGGAGCGCCTGCACCTGGTGGAGGGCCTGCTGCTCGCCATCGTCGACATCGACGAGGTCATCCAGGTCATCCGCACCTCCGACGACGCCGGCGCCGCGCGCGAGCGCCTCATGAGCGTCTTCGACCTCTCGGAGCCCCAGGCCACCTACATCCTCGACCTGCAGCTGCGCCGGCTCACCAAGTTCTCCCGCATCGAGCTGGAGAAGGAGAAGTCGGAGCTCGAGCGCGAGATCGCCGAGCTCCAGGAGATCCTCGCGGACGACGCCCGCCTGCGCGCCGTGGTGAGCGCGGAGATGGGCGAGGTGGCGTCCACCTACGGCACGCCGCGCCGCACGGTGCTGCTCGACTCCGCCGGCGGCGCCACCGCGCCCGCCGCGACGAACGGCCGCAGCAAGGCGCCCGCCATCAGCCTCGAGATCGCCGACTCCCCCACCCGGGCGCTGCTTTCCGCCACGGGGCTGCTCGCTCGCACGTCTGGCGACGCCGCCGACGCCCCCCTGGAGCGGTCCGGCCGGCGGCACGCCCACGACGCGATGCGCGGCGACGTCGCGACGTCCACCCGCGGCGCCGTCGGCCTCGTCACCACGGCGGGCCGGCTGCTGCGCGTGTCCGTGCTCGACCTGCCGGCGCTCCCCCCGGTCGACGGGTCGCCGTCGTTGTCCGGGGGCATCCCCGTGAGCGAGCTGGTCGCGCTGGCGCCGGGCGAGTCGGCGCTGGCCGTGGTCTCCCTCGAGGAGGACGCCCCGACCCTCGCGCTCGGCACCGCGAACGGCGTCGTCAAGCGCATCGCGGCGGGCGACGTGCCCGCGAACCGCGACGAGTGGGACGTCATCGCCCTCAAGGACGGCGACCGCGTCGTGGGCGCGGCCCCGGTCGGCGACTCCGACGAGCTGGTCTTCGTCGCCTCCGACGCGAGCCTGCTGCACTTCGACGCGTCGGCCGTGCGGCCGCAGGGCCGGTCCGCCGCCGGTATGGCGGGCATCCGCCTCGGCGCCGGTCAACAGGTCGTCTTCTTCGGCGTCGCGCGCGCCGCGACGCGCGACCTGCACACGGTGGTCACGGTGGCCGGCGCCTCGGGCGCCCTGCCGGGCACCGGCGGCGGGTCGGCCAAGGTCACGCCCTACGAGCTGTACCCGGGCAAGGGCCGCGGCACGGGCGGCGTCCGGGCGCACCGTTTCCTCAAGGGCGAGGACGGCCTCGCCCTCGCCTGGGTGGGCGAGGGCCCGGCCCGCGCCGTGGGCGGCGCCGGGCAGCCCGTCGAGCTGCCCGAGAGCACCGACCGCCGCGACGGCTCGGGCCACCCGCTCGCCGTGCCCGTCGCCGCGATCGGCTGACCGCACCGCACCGCCCTTCGAGAACGGGATCCGTCGCGGCATCGGGCTCGATGCCGCGACGGATCCCGTTCTCCTCGTCGGACGTCGGGCCAGGGCGGGTCAGCGGGCGAGGGCCTCGACGATCAGCGCGCCCAGGTCGGCCGGCCGCGTGAACATCGGCCAGTGGCCGGTGGGCAGGTCGACGATCTCGTAGTCGTGCAGCTTCGCCAGCTCGACGACGAACGGGTGCTCCTGCGCCATGAGGCTGCGCAGCACGTCGGCCGACATCTCGGAGGCGATGACGGTGGTCGGCACGTCGAGCCGCCGCGTGTCGTCGGAGAGCCGGTGCGGCTCGCGGACGGTCCCCGCCGGCTGGGGAGCCGACCGGGCCTCGACCGCGGCGCGGATCTCGGCGGTCATGTCGCGCAGCGAGTCCTCGTCGAAGTCGTCCCAGTCGAGCGGGTGGTCGACGACGTCGGCGGGCAGGTCGGCGTTGATGGCGGCGCCGTCGCCGAGCGGCCCGGAATCCACGTAGACGACGTGCGACACCCGCCCGGGCCGCGCGTCGGTCGCGGCGTAGACGAGGCCGCCGGAGGCCGAGTGGCCCGCGAGCGCCACCGGGGCGTCGGCGGGCAGCGCGTCGATCGCCGCCACGACGGCGTCCACGTGGTCCGCGAGATGGATGCCGGAGCGGTCCGCGTCCTTCGAGCCCAGCCCGGGCAGGGTCACGGGGTGCACGGTGTGCCCGGCCTGCTCGAGGACCGGGACGACGTCGTCCCACGCGGAGCCGTCGAGCCAGAAGCCGGGTACCAGGATGATGTCCATGACCCGAGATTAGGTGTGACCACCGACACGACGACTGCTTCACTGACCACGTGCCTGACGACCTGGTCCTCCACCCCGACTACGAGCTCTGCGCCGATGCCGCCCGGATCGACGCGGGGCGTGTGCACGCGCTCCTGGCGGAGCACGCGTACTGGGCCGCCGGGCGCCCCCGGGAGGTGCAGGACGCGGCGATCGCCGGTTCCCGGAGCTACGCCGTGCACCACCGGGCCACGGGCGCCCTGGTCGCCTACGCCCGGGCCGTCACCGACGGCGCCACCTTCGCCTGGCTCGCGGACGTCGTCGTGGACCCCGCGCACCGCGGGAACGGGCTGGGCCGCGCCGTCGTCGCCGGGGCCCTCGCCGACCTCGAGGCCATCGGCCTCAAGCGGATCCTCCTCAAGGCCTCCGACGACGGCCGGCGCCTCTACGAGCGCGCCGGCTTCACGCCCGTGCCCGAGCCCGACACCTGGCTGGAGCTGCGCGCGAGCACGCCCGCGACCAGCAGCGCCTGACCGGCGACGTACGTGAGCATCACCCAGAAGCCGGACGCGGGCGGGGCGAACCAGTCGGTGAACGCGCCGAGCGCGATCATCGCGTCGGACGCCAGGAAGACCACCCCGCCCGCCCCCGCGAGCGGGTGCACGCCGGTGGCCAGGACCGCCATCGCGACCAGGCACACCCCGTACACGACGACGGCGGCGAGCAGGGGGCCCGGGGCGCCGGGGGCGCAGGCCACGACGAGCGCCGCGGCCGCCGCCGCGTAGGGCAGCAGGAGCGCCGGGCGGCGGGCTGCGCCCTCGCGCCGGTGCGGCCAGAAGGCGACGACGTACGCCAGCTGCGCGAGCAGGAAGAACCCCACCATCACGAGGAACGCGGCGTCGCCGTCGAACACGGCCGGCACGGTGTCGCCCAGCCAGGACAGCCCGAGCGCGACCAGCACGGCGCGCACCAGCCGCGACCGGGGCGCGGGCGCCGCGCACCAGAGCGTGACGGCGAGCAGCGGCATCAGGCAGCCCTGCGTGGCGCGGGCCCACGTGCTCGCCTCGGCCGCCTGGGACACGAGGTGCAGCACGGCGAGCATGGCCAGCGCGACGGCGGCCGCGCGCGAGGCGACGGTGGGCAGCAGCCGCGGCGGCTGCGCCGGGAGCAGCCCGGGATGAACGGCGTCGGTCACGCCGCGCAGCCTAGGCCCCCGGGGCGCCCGGCCGAAACCTCGCCCGGAGCGGGCGCGCGGGACACCGGTCCCCGCGCCCGGGGATCAGATCTCGATCGTCAGCAGCCGCGACCCGTGGCGCTTCGCGTAGCCCAGGCTCGCGTAGAGGCCGTGCGCACCGCTCGGGTTCTGCGTGTCGACGTCGAGCGCGGCGGCCGCCATGCCGTCGGCGGCGAACGCGCGCATCCCCGCCGAGAGCAGGGCGACCGCGACCTTGCGACCGCGGTAGGCGCGCCGGACGCCCAGGATGTCGGTGTAGCCGAACGGGTACCCCCGCACCGCGAAGTCCTCGGTGTACCGGGAGGCGACGTGGTACCCGACGACGAGCGGCTCCCCGGCGCGCAGCGCGGCCGCGGTCTCGGCGTCGGTGGCCGGGTCGGCGAGCAGCGCGTCGACGTCCGGGAGCGGGTCGACGACGACGAACGACCACTCGGGGGCGTACATGCTGCGCCCGCTGCGCCACTGCTCCGGGGTCATGGGCTGGCTCCCCCAGTGGTCCCGGAACGCGTCGTTGTGCGCGAGGCGCGTCGCCTCGTCGTGCTCCTCGCCGAGCGGCGCGAGCACGAGCCCGCCGTCCGCCTCGACGGCGGGGACCGGGTGGGCGTCCAGGTCGCGCAGGTCGCGCTCCAGGTCGGAGTAGTAGCGGCGCGGCGTGAAGCCGGCGCGCTCGAAGAGCCGGACCTTGGCCGCCGGGGCGTCGTCCTCGAGGAACGCCGCGATCCGTGCCGGGACCTCCTTGCCGCAGGCCGCGAGCACCTGCCGGGCCCGGGCGACCTGCCACGCGAACAGCTCGCGGCCGATGCCCTCGCCGCGCCGGTCGGGGTGCACGGCGCCCCAGAGGAAGGCGCGCACCAGCAGGGTGTCGCCGGGCATCATCTCGACGTACCCGTAGGCGCGCAGCACGCCGTCGGCGTCGACGCCGAGCACCGTGTCCGCCTCGAGGTCCCGCCAGGGCGCCTCGAGGATCTCGACGATCTCGGGCAGCACCTCCCGGTAGGGCTCTGCGTCGGCCGCGGCGACGGTGTTCCGCAGCTCGAGGAGCGCGGGCGCGTCACCGGGCGTCGCGGGACGCCAGGTCAGGCCGCCCGCGGTGAGGGCGGGAACGGCGGCGGGGGCCGCGGCGCGCTCCGCGATCGGCGCGAGCAGGTCGGTCTGGGGCATGCCCTCACGGTAGGGCCGCGGCCGCGCCGCGCGCACGGCATTTCGGCGCGGACGCCGGTTGCCGACCGCGCGCCCCGTGTGGCACGGTGCAGCGTCCTGACCAGTGCAGACCCGCAACGGAGCGCGCGATGACCGACACGACCCCCGCCGTGTACGAACGCCTCGACGACCGCTTCGGCGCCGTCGGCGGCGACAGCCGCCTCGAACGGCTCTGGACCGGGGCCCGCTGGACGGAGGGCCCGCTCTACGTGCCCGCCGGCCGCTACCTGCTGTTCAGCGACATCCCGAACGACCGTGTGCTGCGCTGGGACGAGACCGACGGCTCGGTCAGCGTGCTCGACTCCCCCGCCGGGTACGCCAACGGCCGCACGATCGACCGGCAGGGACGGGTGGTCACCTGCCAGCAGGGCCCGCGCCGCGTCGTGCGCACCGAGCACGACGGCTCGACCACGGTGCTCGCCGACCGGTGGGACGGCCGGCGGCTCAACAGCCCCAACGACGTCGTCGTGTCGCCCGACGGCGCCGTCTGGTTCACCGACCCCCCGTACGGCATCACGAGCGACTACGAGGGCGAGCGCGCGGACCCCGAGATCGACGGCTGCCACGTGTACCGGGTCGACCCCGGCACGGGCGCGGTGACGGCCGTCGCGACCGACCTCGAGCGCCCCAACGGGCTCGCGTTCTCGGTGGACGGCCGGCGCCTGTACGTCGCAGACACGCGCCGGCGGCACCTGCGCGCGTTCGACGTCGACGGCGACCGGCTGGCCGGCGGCGAGGTCCTCGCGGACCTCGACGGCGGGCCGGACGGGGTGCGCGTCGACACCGCGGGCCGCGTCTGGGTGGCCGCCGGCGAGGCGCTCCACGTGCTCGACCCCGACGGCACGCTGCTGGGCCGGATCCACCTGCCGGAGACGGTGTCGAACCTCGCGTTCGGCGGGCCCAAGCGCAACCGCCTGTTCGTCACGGCGTCGACGTCGGTGTACTCGCTCCTGCTCACCGTGAACGGCGCGCGGCTGGTCTGAGCCCGGCCCGGGCCGGGGTGGACGCGCCGTCCGACGCGCGCGGCTCGCCGTTACGCTGCACGGGTGACGACCACGCTCGATCTCGCCTCCGCCGACGCCCGTTCCACCGCCCTGCGCGAGGCCCTCCGCACGCGCGTCGTGGTGGCCGACGGCGCCATGGGCACCATGATCCAGGACGCGGACCCCACGCTGGACGACTACGAGGGTCACGAGGGCTGCAACGAGATCCTCAACGTCTCCCGGCCGGACATCATCACGAGCGTGCACGACGCGTACCTCGAGGTCGGGGTCGACGCGATCGAGACCAACACGTTCGGCGCCAACTGGTCCAACCTGTCCGACTACGGCATCGACGACCGCATCCGCGAGCTCGCGCGTGCCGGGGCCGCCCTGGCCCGCGGGCGGGCGGACGCCTTCGCCACGCCCGACCACCCGCGCTGGGTGCTCGGCTCGATGGGCCCGGGCACCAAGCTGCCGAGCCTCGGGCACACCACGTACGCCCACCTGCGCGCGACCTTCGCCGAGCAGGCGGCGGGCCTGCTCGAGGGCGGCGCGGACGCCCTGCTCGTCGAGACGAGCCAGGACCTGCTGCAGACCAAGGCCGCGGTGACCGGATGCCACGACGCGATCCGGGACGTCGGGCGCGACGTGGCGGTCATCGCGTCCGTGACCGTCGAGACCACGGGCACCATGCTCATGGGCTCGGAGATCGGCGCCGCGCTGACGACGCTCCAGGCCGTCGGCGTCGACGCCATCGGCCTGAACTGCGCCACCGGCCCGGACCAGATGAGCGAGCACCTGCGCCACCTGTCCCAGCACGCCGAGGTGCCGGTGACGTGCATGCCGAACGCGGGCCTGCCGGAGCTCGGACCGAACGGCGCGGTCTATCCGCTGACGCCCGAGGAGCTCGCCGCGGCCCACACCCAGTTCGTGGGCGAGTTCGGCCTGGGCCTGGTGGGCGGCTGCTGCGGCACCACGCCGGAGCACCTGCGCCAGGTGGTCGAGGCGGTGCGCGGCCGCGAGCTACCGGACCGCAACCCCGTGCGGGAGAACGGCGTCGCATCGCTCTACTCGCACACGGACCTGCGTCAGGACACCTCCTACCTCGCGATCGGCGAGCGCACCAACGCCAACGGCTCCAAGGCGTTCCGGGACGCGATGCTCGAGGAGCGGTGGGACGACGTCGTCGACATCGCCCGTGCCCAGACCCGCGACGGCGCGCACCTGCTCGACGTCTGCGTCGACTACGTGGGCCGCGACGGCGTCGCGGACGTGCAGGCGGTCGTCTCGCGACTCGCGTCGGCGTCCACGCTGCCGCTGGTCATCGACTCCACCGAGCCGGCGGTCATCCAGGCCGGGCTCGAGCTGGTGGGCGGCCGCGCCGTCGTGAACTCGGTGAACTTCGAGGACGGCGACGCCCCCGGGTCGCGGTACGCCCGGATCATGCCCCTGGTGCGCGAGCACGGGGCCGCCGTCATCGCGCTGACCATCGACGAGGAGGGCCAGGCCCGCACCACGGAGACCAAGGTCGCGATCGCCGAACGCCTCATCACCCAGCTCACCGGCGAGTGGGGCATGCACGTCGACGACATCATCGTCGACACGCTGACCTTCCCCATCGCGACGGGGCAGGAGGAGACGCGGCGCGACGCCATCGAGACCATCGAGGCCATCCGCGAGCTCACCTCCCGCCACCCCGGCGTGCACACGACGCTCGGCGTCTCCAACGTGTCGTTCGGGCTCAACCCGGCGGCGCGTACGGTGCTCAACTCTGTCTTCCTGCACGAGGCGACGAAGGCCGGGCTCGACTCCGCCATCGTGCACGCCGCGAAGATCCTGCCCCGCACCGCGATCCCCGACGAACAGTGGGAGGCCGCCGAGGACCTGGTGTTCGACCGGCGCCGCTACGACGACGAGGGCAACCTGGTCCACGACCCGCTGTCGCACCTGCTCGAGCTGTTCTCCGGCGTCGACGCCACGGCGCTGCGCGACCAGCGCGCCGCCGAGCTTGCCGCCCTGCCCGTCGGCGAGCGCCTGGAGCGCCGCATCGTCGACGGCGCCCGCAAGGGCCTCGAGGACGACATCGACGAGGCGCTGGCGGACGGCACCAAGGCGCTCGACATCGTCAACACCTATCTGCTCGGCGGCATGAAGACGGTGGGCGAGCTCTTCGGCTCCGGCCAGATGCAGCTGCCGTTCGTGCTGCAGTCCGCCGAGGTGATGAAGACCGCCGTGGCGCTGCTCGAGCCGCACATGGAGAAGGTCGAGGGCGGCGAGGACCGGTCGAAGGGCACCGTCGTGCTGGCCACCGTGCGCGGCGACGTGCACGACATCGGCAAGAACCTCGTCGACATCATCCTCACCAACAACGGCTACACCGTGGTCAACATCGGCATCAAGCAGCCGGTCAGCGCGATGATCGAGGCCGCGGAGGAGCACGACGCGGACGTCATCGGGATGTCCGGCCTGCTGGTGAAGTCGACCGTCGTGATGAAGGAGAACCTCGCGGAGCTGGCCTCCCGCGGGCTCGACCGGCGCTGGCCGGTGCTGCTGGGCGGCGCGGCGCTGACCCGCACCTACGTCGAGGACGACCTCGCGTCCGCCTTCCCCGGCACCGTGCGCTACGCCAAGGACGCGTTCGAGGGGCTGCGCCTCATGGAGCCGCTCGTCGCGATCGCCCGCGGCGCCGACCCGGAGTCCGTCGGCCTGCCCGCGCTGCGCAAGCGCCGGCACGGCGTCGTCACCGTCACGGAGACCGCGCCCGAGGACCTGCCCGCGCGCTCCGACGTCGCCGCCGACAACCCCGTGCCCGACCCCCCGTTCTGGGGCACCCGCGTCGTCAAGGGCGTCCAGCTCGCCGACTACGCCGCGTTCCTCGACGAGCGCGCCACGTTCATGGGCCAGTGGGGCCTGAAGCCGGGGCGCGGCGAGGACGGCGCGTCGTACGAGGAGCTCGTCGAGACCGAGGGCCGGCCGCGCCTGGCGGCGTGGCTCGAGCGGGTGCGCACGGACCAGATCATGGACCCGACGGTCGTGTACGGGTACTTCCCCGTCTGGTCCGACGGCGACGACGTCGTGGTCGGCCACCACGACGGCCCCGACGGCGGCTCCGGCGGCGAGCCCGGCACCGAGCGCCTGCGGTTCCACTTCCCGCGGCAGCGCCGCGACCGGCACCTGTGCCTGGCCGACTTCGTGCGGCCGCTGTCGTGGGCGCAGGAGTCCGGGCGGTTCGACGTCCTGCCCGTCCAGCTCGTCACCGTCGGCGACACCGTCTCCGGGCACACCGCGAAGCTGTTCGAGGCGAACGCCTACCGCGAGTACATGGAGCTGCACGGCCTGTCCGTGCAGCTCACCGAGGCGCTGGCGGAGTTCTGGCACGCGCGCGTGCGCGACGAGCTCGGCTTCGCCGACGAGGAGCCGTCCGACGTCGAGGGGCTCTTCAAGCTCCAGTACCGCGGCGCCCGGTTCTCCCTCGGCTACCCCGCGTGCCCGGACATGGAGGACCGCCGCAAGGTCGTCGAGCTGCTGCGCCCCGAGCGCGTCGGCGTCACGCTCTCCGACGAGCTCCAGCTCCATCCGGAGCAGTCCACCGACGCGTTCGTCTTCCACCACCCCGAGGCGAAGTACTTCTCCGTCTGAGTCCTGAGCGGGGCGCGGGAAGGCGCTACCCGTCGGCGAGGAGCGCGGTGCAGAACTCGAGCAGGTCGTGGTTGTCGTCGACGACGTCGCGCTCGGTCATGTCGTAGTGCTCGTCACCGGAGACCCCGACGTCCTCGATCGCGAGTCCCGCGCCGGCCCCCGACCGGACCATGCGGCGCACCGCGATGGCGAAGCCGATCCCGGGCGGCAGGGGCGGGAGCTCGCGGTGGGCGGCGTGGTACGCGTACTGGACGTCGTCGGCGGTCCAGACGTTCGCGCCGCCCCCGCCGGTCGCCGCGCCCACCGCGACGACCCGCCCGATGCCGTGGTCCACGACGCCCGCGGCGAAGAGGTCGCCGCACGAGTAGGTGTTGGCGTCCACGACGGCGACGACGGGCCCGTGGTACGCGCGCTCCATGCCGTTGCAGAGGTCGGGGTCGGCGATGGGCAGGTGCTGCGAGAACTCCTCGCCGAGGTCGAGGGCCGTGCGCAGCGAGCCGGCCCAGTCGGCGAGGTCCGCCCCGTTGCCGTCCGCCTCGGCGATGTCGGCCATCGCCCGCGTCGCGCGGCAGGCGAACCTCGCCGGCTCGACCCGCCGGTCCGTGAACAGCTGGAACAGGCGCTCGGCCGCGTCGACGACGCCGCCCGGGTTGGACCGGAGGTCGACGACGAGCCCGGCCGCGGGCAGCCGGCGCAGGATCCGCGCGACCTCGTCGGCGAACCGGGCGGGGTGCCGGACGTCGAACGTCCAGATCCGCAGGTACCCGAAGGTGCCGTGCGACTTCGTCACGGGCCGCGCCGAGACGGCGTCGGCGAAGCTGGTGCGCAGCCAGCCGGCGCCCTTCGCCCGCGGCTGGACGTCGCGCCGGCCGCTCTCCCACAGGTCGGTGGCGAACAGCAGCTTGCGGGCGCGCCGGGTCGTCTCCCCGACGACGTCGATCGCGCGGCGCGTCCGGGCCAGGACCCGGTCGTCGGCGGTCGCGGCGCTCCCCGGCAGGATCGCACGCCAGTGGAACCGGACCGCGTGGTCGGCGTCGGACGGCGGGTCCTCGGGACGCCGGAAGCCGACGTCGACCCACAGCTCGTCCGGCGGGGGCAGGTAGGCGAGCGGCCGCTGCGTGAGGGTCTCCAGCGCCCGGGCCCGGCGGGCGTCCGGGCGGCCGCCGGTCAGCGTGTCCGCGAACAGGTCGACCGCGCGCGTGAAGGGCACGGAGTTCCAGGTGGTGAGCTTCGCGCCGGCGGCGAACGCCGGGTCGGGCACCTCGTCGGTGGTCTTGGTCACGACGAACGTCGGCGACGTGTAGGGGCCGAACGACTCCACGAGGAACGGCAGCGCGGCGACGTAGGCGTCCGCCCCGGGCGCACCCACGAACAGCTGCGTGTGCTGGTCGCGCAGCCGGTTGACGATCCTGGTGAGCGCCCGGAGGAACCCGGCGGAGTCGACGAAGGGGATGTCGCGGCGCAGCGCCGCGAGCGCCCGGACCGGGTCGTAGCCGTAGAGCGCACGCTTCTGCGCGTCGTGCACGTAGACGTCGGTGAGGAGGGTGGTCCAGAGGTCGACGAGGTCGTGCTGCTGCGTCACGGTGAGCACCACCGGCGCCGGCCCGGCCTCCGCACGGGAGCCGACGACGTCGTCGAGGCGGGTGCCGGCGCGCGCCCGGACGGCTGCCCGGCTCGGCGGCGTCACGACCCGAACCGCCCGCGCAGCGGTGCGAGGACGCCGCCCGGGATCGGCGCGGCGTCGAGGAGGTCGAAGTACGCCGCGTCGTGCTCCAGGGTGGGCACCGGGGGGATCGTGACCTTGTCGGGGTTCTTGGGCGGCCCCGCGCGGCCGGTCCGGCGGGTGTCGGGCATGTCGAGGAAGAGCTCGAGCTCGGCGTCGGGCGCGAAGCGGGGGCCGGCGGAGGCGCGGGCCTGGGCGTTCGCGATGGCCTGCTGCGGGTCCTGCTGGACGCCGCGCAGCGTGTCGAGGACGGCCGTCCACGTCCAGGCCCGCTGCGGGTCGGCCGGGTCCGGGAGGGCGACGCGCCGCCGCCGTCCCCCGACGGTGGCGGTGAAGCTGGGCGGCGCGCCGGCCGCCGTCATGAGGCTCGTGTCCCCGTAGCGGGGGACGCCGCCGACGACGACGAGCGCGACGTCGCGCTCCCGGGCGGCGACGAGCCGCGTCCAGGCGTCCCCGCGCCCACGGCCCCGGACGACGGTGACGTCCGCGAGCGCCCCGGGGACGAGGCGCCCGACGGGACGGTGCCAGCACCGTTCGAGCAGCGTGCCCGGGTTGGTGGTCACCATCTCGACGATCTGGGCGTCGGTGAGGTCGTAGCCGAGGTGGTCGGCGGCGATGCGGGCGACCTTCATCTCGCCGAGGAGGTTCTTCGTGCCGGACGGGCCCCAGTCGCTGCCGAGGCAGACGGTGACGCCGCGGGCGCGCGCGTCGTCGACGAGCGTGGTCTCGGCGTAGAGCAGGAGGTTGGACAGCGGGGACCACACGACGCCGCCGGCGTCGGCGGTGTCCCAGCGGGCCCACTGGTCGGCGTCGACGGCGCACGCGTGGACGGCCAGGAGGGTGCGCAGCAGCCCGTCGGCCCGGTCGAGGTCGGTGTAGTCGGCGAGCACCCGGGAGCCGCGGCGCCCCTCCGCGCAGTGGTAGATGAACCCGGAGCCCGCGACCATGCGCCGCACGGCGGTGGTGAGCGCCTCCCCCGTCTTGGTGACCACGGACGTGTAGACGAGGTCGTCCCGGCCGGTGCCGACGTCCTCGGCGTCGACGTTGCGCATGACGGTGCGGTACCCGCGGTTGGCGGTGGGCCAGCCCTGCGCGCCGGTCGCTCCCCCGGCCATGGCGCGCACCTGCACGTACGCGAGCAGGGCCTCGGGGCAGGCCTTGGCATACACCCAGGCGGGCTCGGTGATGGACTCGGTGTAGGTGTCGGCGTCGGGCCAGTGCTTGTTGTGCAGCCACGGCTCGGTGCGGCCCGGCTCCGTCCAGAGCGGCAGCGCGTTGTACGCGAGGTGGTTGTGCATGTCGATGAACCCCGGCAGCACCGTGGCGTCCCCGACGTCGACCTCGGTGGCGCGGCTGAAGCCCGCGACCCGCCGGCGCCCGGTGGTGACCTCGACGACCGCGTCGCCGTCGATCCACACCCGCCCGCGCGCCGGGGGCCCCGTCGCGCCCTGCGCCATCGGCGCGACGTTCCCCGCGATGACCAGCTGCGACATGGCCGTCCCCCGTGGTCGCCCCCGGGACGGGCGGGCGCCCTGACCGGGACTTCTCCCACATTGTCGGCACGCCCGGCGTCGCTCCACCGGCTGCGCGCACCGACTTCACCCGCTGCCGGGCGTCCGTGTCGCGCACCGGGACGCTCCCTCGTCGATGGGGACGACCGACGAGGGGGACGCCATGATCACCGACCCGTTCGACACCGGGCCCACCGGCCGGTTCCGGACGCTGTGCCGCACCTACCCCGACGACACCGTGTTCCGCGGCGCCGACGGCTTCCGCTCGCTGTGGGGGCCGGTGTTCTACCGGGGGCGCGCCAACGGGACGGCCCGGCTGCTCGTCGTCGGGCAGGACCCGGCGCAGACCGAGGCGTTCACGCGGCGCATCCTTTCCGGGCAGGCCGGGCGGCGGGTGCAGGGCTTCGTCGAGAAGCTCGGGTTCACATCGAGCTACCTCATGGTCAACGCGTTCCTTTACGGCATCTACAACCAGGACATGGCGCTGCCGCACCTGAACGACCCGGAGATCGCCGCCTATCGTCACCGGTGGTTCGCGGCGGCGCTCGCGCCGGGACGCATCGAGGCGGTGGTCACGTTCGGTACCCCGGCCTTCCGGGCGTGGCGGACGTTCGTGGAGTCGCCCGAGGGGGCCGGGGTCTCGGTGTTCCACCAGCGGGCCCTCCACCCGACGGCCGACAAGCCGGGCGGGCCGATCACGCGCGCGGAGCTGCTCGACAACTGGAACGTGGCGCTGGGGCGCCTGCACGCGCAGGTCCAGGACCCCGACGTCGTGCGGCCGCTGGTCCCGTACGGCGACGACTTCACCCCGGACGAGCTGCCCGGCATCCCGAGCCGCGACCTCCCCGCGGGAGTCCCGCCGTGGATGCGCAGCACAGACTTCTGGGCGGTCCTCGGCGATCCCCCGGGCACGGAGCGCGCCAACATCGCCGTCGAGGTGCCGTCGCCCTGACGTCCGTGCGGCCGCGCCCGGGACCGCGACCGGTTCAGTCGGCGTCCCAGCGCGAGAGCTCGTGCGTCTGGCTCGCCAGGGCGAGCACCGAGGGCCGGTTGCTCACCACGACCAGCACGCTGTCCCGGGCCTCGGCGAGCAGGTTGCGCAGGAGCCGTCGCTCGGTGTCGACGTCGAGGGAGGCGGACAGGTCGTCGATGAGCAGGACGTCGGCGGGCCGCGCCAGCATCCGGGCGGCGGCGAGCCGGTGCAGCTGCCCGCCGGACAGCCGGTGCCCCTGCGGCCCGATCTCGGCGTCCACGCCGTCGGGGATCCGTTCCACGTCGTGGTCCAGGGTGCTCGTGGCGAGGACGTCGGGCAGCACGGAGCGGGGCCGGCCCAGCAGCACGTTGGTGGCGAGGGTGTCGCTGAACACGTGGGGAGCCTGGGGCGTCAGCGACATGAACGGCGGGGCCAGCGCGACGCCGGGCGGCAGCGCCCGCCCTCGGACGGTCACGCTGCCCGCCGCGCGCGGCAGGGTGCCCTGGATGGCCCGCAGCAGCGTCGTCTTCCCGGAGCCGACCGGGCCCGTGATCACGACGAGCTCACCGGGTCGGGCGGAGAGGTCGAAGCCCCGGACGCCGGGCGTGCCGCCGGGGTGCTCGTACCTCAGGCCGCGGACCTCGAGGACGGGCCCGTCGGCGCCCGCGCCCGGCACGGACTCCTCCTGGAGCTCGGCCGCGGGCACGGGCATGGGCGTCGGCAGGTCCGGAGTCGGCTCCGTGAGGTCGCGCAGGCGCCCGCCGGGGAGGACTTCCTGGAGCCGCTCGCCGGTGACGGAGAAGCGCTGGAACCGGCTGACGAACTGGCCGACGGCGTTCACCAGGGTCCCGCACGTGCCCAGCGCGTAGACGAAGTACGCGAAGTCGCCGACCGCGAAGGTGCCCTCGCGGATCCCCGCGGCCGACGTCCACATCACGAGGGCGGTACCCAGGAGGATGACCACGCTCTGGCTGGAGGCGAGGACGCCGGAGAACACCCCGTTGAGGACGGCGGCGTGGCGTCGCCGGTCGTTGATGTGCCGGGCCCGCGCCACCACGTGCCGGCCCGCGTCGTTGACCTTGATCGTCTCGATCCCGGCGAACGCGTCCTGCAGGAAGGCCGACACGTCGCCGGCGGTCTGCCGGGTGTGCTGCTGCAGCTCCTTGATCCGACGGCTGGCGGCGAAGGCGAGCACCGCGATCCCGAGCGTGGGGAGCACGGCCAGGAGGGTGATCCGCAGGCTGATGGAGAACAGGAACCCGAGGGTCACGGCGCTGGTGACCACCGAGGACGTGACCAGCTGGAGGCCGCGCTTGCCCAGCACCTCGGCCACCTCGACCGTGTCCTCGCGGTAGCGCGACAGGATGTCGCCCGTCGGTACCGGCGGGGGCACGGCACCGGGACGACGCAGCAGCCGCTCGGTGAGCCGGACGCGCACGTCGTGGTAGATCCGGTAGCGGAACACCGTGTCGACGGCCATCCACCCGGCGGCCCCGACCGCCTCGGCCACCTTGAAGCCGAGGTAGGCCACCAGCGGTGCGAGCGGGAGCGCCCAGGCGGTGGCCTGGTCCGGCAGGTCGTTGAGGAAGGCGCGCAGCGCGAGCCCCGGGACCACGCCGCAGAGGAAGAAGGCGATGCCGGTGACCACGTCGGCGACGAACAGCGGCAGGTGCGGCGCCGTCATGCCCCGCAGCAGGCCCAGCCTGCCGACGTCCCCGCCCCCGCGAGCGTCCCCGTCCCCACGGACCCCGTCGGCCCGCCCACCGAACCTGCGACTGCGTCGAGCCATCACGCGCCTCCCTGCTGCACCATCGCGGCGAACCGCGACCGCTCGTCGGCCAGGAGCTCGTCCCGCGGGCCTGCCTCGACGAGCCGCCCGTCGTCGATCACGGCAATGAGGTCTACCCGGTCCAGGGTGGCCAGGCGGTGCGCGATCACCACGGCCGTGCGGCCCTCCAGCGCCGGGCGGAGCGCTCCGTCGAGCCGACGTTCGGTCGCCGGGTCGAGGCGCGCCGACGCCTCGTCCAGGACGACGACGGCGGGGTCGCGGATCAGCACCCGGGTCAGGGCCAGCAGCTGCGCCTCGCCCGCCGACATCAGGTGCTCGTTCACCCGCGTGTCGAGGCCGTGCGGCAGCCGCCGGACCCATTCGGTCAGCCCGAGGGCGGCCAGGGCGGTCTCCACCTGCGCCTCCGTGACCTCCGGGTCCATGAGGGTGACGTTGTCGCGCACGGTGGCGTCCAGGACGAAGACGTCCTGGGTGACCAGGGCCACCTGGGCGCGCAGCTCGCCGATGTCGACGCTCGCGGTGTCCACCCCGCCCAGGCGGACCTGCCCGTCGTCCGGGCGGACGAGTCCGGCCAGCAGCTTCGCGACGGTGGACTTCCCCGCCCCGGTGCGGCCCACCACGCCGAGGGTCTGACCGGGCCGCAGCGTGAGGCTCAGGCCGGAGATCACCGGCCGTCCGGGTGCGTACCCGAAGGTGACGTCGTCGAACGTCACCTCCCGAGGGTCGTCGGGGAGGGACGCCGATCCGCCGCGCCGCTCGGTCGGGGTGTCCAGGATCTCGCGGGTACGGCTCAGGCCCGCCATCGCGCGCTGGTAGTCCTGCAGCTGGTGCGAGAGGCGGATGAGCGGGTCCTGCAGCTGCTGCGTGAAGGAGAACACCAGGTACACCGTCCCGATCGTCAGGGCCCCCTGGCCGAAACGGAGGCCTGCCAGACCCAGCGCCAGCGCCGTCACGACCGCCGTGAAGACGGATGCGGAGGCCCACACCAGGCTGCTGCCGACCAGGGCGGCCCTCAGGTCGGTGCGCAGCACCCGCTGGTGGTGCCCCTTGAGCCCCTGGACCGCGTGGTCGACGGCGCCGAGGGTCTGCAGGTCCTCGACGCCGCGCAGCCGCTCCTCGACGTACCCCATGAACCGCGCCACCGCACCCCGGCTGGTCCGGTAGGCGCCGCGCCCCCAGTCCGCGATCCAGCGGATCCCGGCCAGGCCCAGCAGCAGGCAGACGAGGAAGAGCAGGCCGATCTGCCGGTCCACGGCGAACAGCGCCGACACGACACCGGTCACGACCAGCAGCTCGCCCACGATCGTGATCACGAACCGAGAGAACAGGTTGCTCAGGAGGCTGATGTCGCCGTCCACGCGCTCGACCCACTCCCCCGGCGTGGCGGAGTGGTGCGCCTGCAGCGGGAGGTCGACCGCGTGCTGCAGCACGTCCTCCCGGAGGCGGTTCGTCGAGCGCCAGGCCACCGACTCCGCGAGACCGGACTCGGCTGCCGACAGGGCGTACCGCGCCACCCCCAGCGCACCGAAGACCAGCACCAGGCGGGTCGAACCCGCCGCGTCGAGCGATCCCGCGACGACGCCGTCGATGAACTCGCGGACCACGAACGGGCTCGCGAGAGCCGCCGCCGTCGCGCCCAGCAGCACCGCGCCGAGGAGCGCGAGGCGCTTCCGCTCGCGCCGGAAGTACGGCCAGAGGAACAGCCAGTCGCCCCGCGTGGCGGGCTTCGGCCTCCTGGCGACCCGCGCCCTCAGCATGCGCGGGACGCGGTCGGGAGCGGTCCGCACGACCCGAGGCCCCGCGGGCCGGTGCGGCGCCGGTCGACGCCGCGCCGGTCGACGCCGCGCCGGTCGACACGGCGCCGGTCGACGGGGCGCGGGCACGCGCCCGACCAGGTCGACACCTGAGCTGCCTCGTGCTGCCAGCGCGGTCGCGTCTGCACCAACGGTTCCCCTCGACGCCATCGTGGAGTGATCGATCACCTTCGAGGCGCACGCTAGGGGGCGGGAGAGCCAGTTGGCAAGGTCGATCGACACGGTCGGGGCAAGCTCGAGGCAGGTCGAGCCGCGTCGGCACCACCCCGACCGCGCGGTCGCGGGCACCGCCGTTCCCGTTGCCCGGTCGAACCGGCACCCCTACGATCGCGAAAGCGCTTACCACGGCGCTCGTACCGCGGTGGCCTGCACGAACGGTACGACGTCCACCCGCAGGCCTCCTCCCGCCGGCGCAGTGCCGCACCGGCGAGCGGCGAGGCAAGGAACCGGCACCGCACTGATCGACAACGACGTTGAAAGGTATCCAGATGCGCGAGCGCAGTCCCCTGCCGGCGACCCCGGCACAGCCTCCCGAACCCGCCGCCCCGCGGTCGGCCCCCGCACGGATCGCGGCCGCGGTGGCCGCGGCCGCGGTCGTCGGGACGACGTTCCTGGTCGGCGGCCCCGCCGTCGCCAGGGCGGCCGAGGACCGGGAGTTCACCGAGCTCCTCGGGTTCGAGCAGTACGAACGCACCACCCTCGACGGCCAGGACGGCTGGTCGGCGTCCGGGGCCGCGAAGGTGATCGCGGACCCCCTCAACGGGAACAACCAGGTCCTCGAGATGACCGGAGGCAACCAGAAGGCCTATCGCGCCGTCCCGGAGATCGCGGACGGCTCCACCGGCACGCTGTTCTTCCGCTTCCTGCGCACGGGCAGCGTCGACACGTCCTTCGGGCTCACCGACGTCGACCAGCCGTCCGACACCACGCACAGCCGCGCCTACGTCAACAACCAGAACAGCGACGTGATGCTGGTCCGCGACGGCGGCGGCTTCGAGCCCGCCGGGATCTGGGGCCGCGACGCCTGGCAGTGTGTCTGGGTCGTCGCCGACAACGCGACCGACAAGGTCTCGGTGTACAGCCAGGGCGGACCCTACGACGAGCTCACGCGGCTCCCCGAGGGCACCGAGCAGCAGTTCGGTTTCCGCCAGGGCGTCTCGACGGCGCTCGACCGGTTCTGGTGGATCAACGGCGCCAGCAGCGCGGGCAACCTCATGCTCGACGACGTCGCCGTCGACACGGCCGGCGAGAACCTCTCGATCGCGACCGGCAACCCCGGCGACTGCGCGGCCGGCGGCGAGTCGGAGGCCCCGCTGATCAACCCGCTGCCCGACCCCAAGATGTCGACGCTCGGCGTCGAGGTGGAGGAGCTGGCGCAGCTGCCCGAGTCCCACACCACGCCCGCGACGCAGGACCCGCGGCTCGACCGGTACAACCGGATCACGCACCTCGACGAGATCCCGGACGGCTCCGGCCGCCTCATGGTGCCGGACAACAACGGGACGCTCTACACGGTCGACAAGGAGACCGGCGAGTACACGCCGTACCTCGACGTGCGCCAGGAGTTCATCGACAACTTCCACAACAGTGCCGGCCTGGGCACCGGCCTCGGGGCCGCCGAGTTCCACCCGGACTTCGCCGAGAACGGCCTGTTCTACACCGTGCACACCGAGGGCGGCACCGCCCTCACCGAGGACACGCCCGACTTCCCCGCCTACGGCACCACGCAGTTCCACAGCGTCGTGACGGAGTGGAAGGCCACCGACCCCTCGGCCACGACCTTCCAGGGCACTCACCGCGAGATCATGCGCGTGCCGTTCGCCGGCCGCGTGCACACGGTGCAGCAGATCTCGTTCAACCCCACCGTCCAGCCGGGCGACCCCGACTACGGCAACCTCTACGTCCTCGTCGGGGACGGCGGCGCCGGGGTCGGCAACGGCAACCCGCAGGACGTCACCACCCCGCAGGGCAAGATCTTCCGCATCGATCCTCTCGGGGACGACAGCGCCAACGGGAAGTACGGGATCCCGGACGACAACCCGTTCCTGGACACCCCCGGTGCGCTGCCCGAGCTCTTCGCGGTCGGCATGCGCGACCCGCACCGCATCAGCTGGGACCCCGAGGGCGAGCACACCATGTACCTCGGGCACATCGGCGAGTGGCAGGTCGAGTCGATCTACGCCGTCGAGCCCGGGGACAACTTCGGGTGGTCCGAGCGCGAGGGGCCGTTCCGGGCGGACAACCGGCAGATCTACCCGCTGCCCGCCGACGACGCCGAGCACGGCTTCACCTATCCCGTGGCCGCCTACGACCACAACCGCGACCCGGGCCAGACCGGCGACGCCGGCGTCGCGAACAACGGCGGCTACGTCTACCGCGGCGGCATCCCGGAGCTGCGCGGGCGCTACCTGTTCACGGACCTGGTGCACGGCTGGGTGCTGTCGACCGAGGCCGACAAGATGGTCCGCAACGACGGCGACGTCGAGGACCTGGCGCCGATCGAGCAGCTGCGCGTGTTCGCCGGCGGCAAGGAGACGACGTTCCAGGAGCTGGTCGGCGACACGCGGGTCGACCTGCGCTTCGGCTCCGACGCCGACGGCGAGCTCTACCTGATCTCCAAGGCGAACGGGAAGATCTGGAAGGTCACCGGCGCCCACCGGCTCGCGCCCACCTCCCCGGTCGCGCTCCCCGAGCTCGCCCCGAACCTGGTGGCCCACTACGACTTCGACCACCCGGTCGCGGGCGCCACGACCTCCGAGGCGGACCAGGGCTGGTCCGGCACGAACATCCAGCTCGTCAACGGCGGCGTCGAGCAGCGCGTCACCGACCGGGCCTACCCGGGCGCGGGCCGGGCGCTGCAGACGCAGCAGATGAGCCCCACGACCGCGTCGAACGACGACTGGAAGGCGGGCGTGTACGACGCGGACGGCGTCGGCTCGCTCGACGCGTTCGCGTCGACCGACCAGGCCGCCGTCATGGGCTGGTTCAAGCGGACCGGCGCGAACGTCGCCGGTCTCAACTCCGGGACGGCGAACCCGGACGACCGGTACAACGCCATCGGGCTGGCCGGCGTGCTGACGGGCGACTCGGACGGCCACGCGGTGCGTGCGCTGCTCGAGGTCATCACCGTGGGCGACGAGCTCAAGCTGGTCGCCCTCGGACGCCGCGTCGACGGCGGCGGGTCGTGGACCTTCGCCGCCGACATGCCCTGGGACGAGATCCTGGCGCAGGGCCGCTGGGTGCACCTCACCGCGACCTTCGACTTCGCGGCGGGCGAGATGAAGCTGTACCGCAACGGCGAGGAGCTCGCGGGCCGGTACACCTCGTCCAACCCGTGGGGCTCCGGCTCGACGACGGGCACCGCGCCGCGCGGCCTCAAGATCGGTGGCAGCTTCCCGCAGGACACCAAGGAGGCCAACCCGTTCAACGGGCGCATGGACGACCTGATGTTCCTCGACACCGTCCCGACGCCCGACCAGGTCGCCGCACAGTACGCGCTCTTCGGCGCCACACCCGTCGAGCCGGCCGAGCCGCCGTCGTGCACCCCGTCGGGCAGCACGGTCACCGACGTCATGGGGGCGGAGCACTGGACCCCGAGGACACCGTCGAAGTGGCAGTTCCCCGGGGACCAGATCATCCAGACCTCGGCCGGGACCGACCCGGCCGACGGCATCCGGCGACCGTTCGAGTACGCCGTCCTGTCCCAGGGCAAGGAGCTCAGGTCGTTCGACCTCGGTGCCCAGGTCCGGATCGACGAGCCGGCCAGCGTGAACAACCGCGACGTGATCGTGGTGTTCGGCTGGCAGTCGGACACGGAGTACTACTACGCCCACCTGTCGAAGGACAACACGATCTACCCCCACAACGGCATCTTCAAGGTCGACGGCAAGGACCGGGAGCGGATCGACGACCAGTGGGACGGCAAGGTCGGGGCTCCCCCGGCGATCACCGACGAGGAGTGGCACGACGTGCGCGTCGTGCGCTGCGCCGACAGCGGCGACATCGCCGTCTACCTCGACGGCCTCGACACCCCGCTGCTCACCGCGAACGACACCACGTTCGAGACCGGCAGGGTCGGGTTCGGCTCGTTCGACAACTACGGGCGGCTCCGTGACCTCACGGTCACGACGTCGCCGGCCGATGTCGACGGGCCGACCGTCACCGTCAAGGAGGGCGACGAGTTCACCACCGGCCGCGACGGCACGTACAGCAAGGTCTCGTTCAAGCTGCACGACGCCGGCAAGGTCGACCGCCTCACCCTCAACGGGGTGGAGAAGGACCTCGTCGACGACGAGTGGTCGGACCTGAACTTCGTGAAGCCGGGCGTCTTCGGCGCGGTCGAGGGCGCCAACACCCTCGTCGTCCGCGACGTCGCCGGGAACGCCACCACCGTGACGTTCACCCTTGACGTCACGGGCCCGAGCGTCACCGTCAAGGACGGCGCGCAGTTCACGGCCGGCGCCGACGGCACCTACAGCCTGGTGTCGTACAAGCTGCACGACGCCGGCAAGGTCGACCGCCTCACCCTCAACGGCCGGGCGAAGGACCTGACCGACAACGCGTGGTCGGACCTGAACGTCGTGAAGCCGGGCGCGTTCGGCGCGGTCGAGGGCACCAACACCCTCGTCGTCCGTGACGTCGCCGGGAACGCCACCACCGTGACGTTCACGCTCGAGACGCCGTAGGAGGAGCACGACACGGGCCCCTGGTGGGCGGGGGGCGGCACCTGCCGCTCCTCGCCCACCAGGGGCCCGACGTGTGGTCGGCTACGCCGCCGCGCCGGCGTCGCCGCGCAGGATCGAGGTCATCTTCTTGCCCTTCGCGACCTCGTCCACCAGCTTGTCCATCCAGCGGATCTGCTGCATCAGCGGGTCGTCGATCTCCTCGACCCGGACGCCGCAGATCACGCCTGTGATGAGCGACGCGTTCGGGTTCATGGCGGGCGCCCGGGCGAAGAACGTCTCCAGGTCGACCTCGTCCGCGACGGCCCGCTCGAGGCCGGCGTCGTCGTACCCGGTGAGCCAGGTGAGGACGCGGTCGAGGTCGTCCGTGCTGCGGTCCTTGCGCTCCACCTTCTGCACGTAGAGCGGGTAGATGCTGGCGAAGGGCATCCGCCGGATCCGGTCTGCCACCATCGGTCGTCGCCTCCTGTCGTGTCGGTCGCCGTCGAGGCTACCGCGCGGGGAAGACCCCGGCGGCGGGCGCCGTCGCCGGCGCGGCGGCGCGCTCGAGCCGCTCCACCATCGCGACGAGCCCCGCCGCGAGCGGCACCAGCACCAGGTTGCCCCACAGCATGGGCCGCAGGAACGGCAGGCCTGCGACGTAGCTCGCGAGCAGGCCGTCGAGGCCCTCCGGGTAGAACGTGCCCCGCCCCAGCCACCACACGCCCGCGTTGGTCCACAGGTAGAAGAACAGCGAGCTCCCGACGCCGAACCCCAGCGCGGCGACCAGGCGGCCGGCCGTGCCCCGGGTGCGGCCCGCCCACCAGGCCCCGAGGCCGATCACGGCCCACGCGCTCCAGGTGAACACCAGGACGGACGAGTTGCCGAGCAGCACGTCGCTCAGCGCGACGACGACCAGGGGCGCGAGCATCGCGAGGCGGTGGCGCAGCAGCCCGGCCGCGGCGAACGCCGCCGCCGTCGAGAGCTCGAGGTTCGGGGGCGCACCGAGGTCGTTCTTCACCAGGCGCCAGACGACGGCGCCCGCGACGAGCAGGACGGCGAGCGCCGGACGCCACCAACGGCGCACGAGCTCGCGCGGCGGGAGCGGCGCGGCGAGGCGGGTCGTCCGGTCGTCGGCGGTCACTTCTCGATCTCCTCGAGCTTCCACGTGATGGTCTGCCCGTCCTTCGTCTCGAGCGACCCCGCCCCGACCTGCGCCATCTCGTCGTCGACGTACAGGCCCCAGAACTCGGTGTCGGGGTCGGCCTCGTGCCCCTGGATCGCGGTGACGAAGGCGCTCTCTCCCTCGCCCTGCACCTGGGCGTCCGGGTCGTGCTGCACGAGCAGCTCGAGCGCCGTCTTGCCGTCCTCGCCCGCGTAGGAGAACTCGCTGATGTTCTCCGCCACCTGCTCGGTGGGGTCCGCGGAGGCGCTGGCGGACACCGTGGAGCCGGCGTCGGACGACCCGTCGCCGGAGCACCCGGCGAGCAGGCCGGCGGCCAGGGCCGCGGCCGGGAGCAGCGCGAGCAGTCGGGAGGAGGTCGTGCGGGGGGTCTTCACGGCCAGAGGGTACCCATCACCCGAGGTCGCCCGCCGCTCGGGCCGCCATCCGGACGACGGCGCCGGCGGTCAGGCGTCGATCCGCGACTGGTCCAGCGTGCTCGCCCCGGCGACGATGAACTCCTTGCGCGGGGCGACGTCGCTGCCCATGAGCAGCTCGAACACGCGCTCGGCCGCCTCGGCGTGCTCGACGGTCGCGCGGCGCAGGGTGCGGTGCCGCGGGTCCATCGTGGTCTCGGCGAGCTGGTCGGCGTCCATCTCCCCCAGGCCCTTGTAGCGCTGGATGTCCTCCTTGTACCGGCGCCCGGCACGGTCCAGCTTCTTGAGCGTCGCCGTGAGCTCGGCCTCCGAGTACGTGTACAGGTACTCGTTCTTGCGCCGCCCGGCGCCCAGCACCTCCACGCGGTGCAGCGGCGGCACGGCCGCGAACACGCGGCCCGCCTCGAGGAGGGGCCGCATGTACCGGTAGAACAGCGTCAGCAGCAGGGTCCGGATGTGGGCGCCGTCGACGTCGGCGTCGGTCATGAGCACGACCTTGCCGTAGCGCGCGGCGTCCAGGTCGAACGACCGGCCGGAGCCCGCGCCGAGCACCTGGATGATCGCGGCGCACTCCGCGTTGCGGAGCATGTCGCTGATCGACGCCTTCTGGACGTTGAGGATCTTGCCGCGGATGGGCAGCAGCGCCTGGAAGTCGCTCGAGCGCGCGAGCTTCGCCGTCCCGAGGGCGCTGTCGCCCTCGACGATGAACAGCTCGCTGCGGTTCACGTCGTCGCTGCGGCAGTCGGCGAGCTTCGCCGGCAGCGACGACGTCTCGAGGGCGTTCTTGCGCCGCGAGATCTCCTTCTGCTTGCGCGCCGTGACGCGGGCGCGCATCTCGGCGACCACCTTCTCGAGCAGCAGCGCCGCCTGCGCCTTCTCGTCGCGCTTGGACGAGGTCAGCAGCGCGCCCAGCTCCTTCTCGACGACGCGGGACACGATGGCGCGCACGGGCGCCGTGCCCAGCACCTCCTTGGTCTGCCCCTCGAACTGCGGCTCGGCCAGCCGCACGGTGACCACCGCCGTCAGGCCGGCGAGGACGTCGTCCTTCTCGATGCGCTCCGCGGCGTCCTTCGTGGAGACCTTCAGCCGCCGCGCGTTGACCTCGATCTGCTTGCGCACCGTCTTGAGCAGGCCCTGCTCGAACCCGGACAGGTGGGAGCCGCCCTTGGGCGTGGCGATGATGTTGACGAACGTGCGCAGCTCGGTCTCGTAGCCGCCGCCCCAGCGCAGGGCCACGTCCACCTCGCACTCGCGCTGCACCTCCTGCGGGGACATGTGCCCCCGCGAGTCCAGCACCGGGACGGTCTCGGTGAAGTGCCCGCTGCCCCGCAGCTGCCACGTGGCCGTCACCGGCGCGTCCGGGGCCAGGAACTCGACGAAGTCGACCGCGCCGCCGTCGTGCTGGAAGACCTCCTCGTGCGGCCCGGCCTCCCCCGGCGTGCCTGGCAGCCCGCGCTCGTCACGCAGCGTGAGCTTGAGGCCGGGCACGAGGAACGTCGTCTGGCGCGCGCGGGTGACCAGCTCGTCGTAGCTGAACACCGCCGTCTTCGGGAAGACCTGACGGTCGGCCCAGTAGCGCACCCGGGTGCCGGTGACGCCCCGCTTGACCTTGCCCACGGCAGCGAGCTCGGACCCGGACACGAACGGCTCGAACGGGGACTCCGGTGACGGGCCGGCCGCCGGGTCGGTGAAGATGCCCGGCTCGCCGCGGTGGAACGTCATGCGGTGCGTCTTGCCGGCCAGGTCGACCTCGACGTCCAGGCGTGCGGAGAGCGCGTTGACGACCGAGGCGCCGACGCCGTGCAGACCGCCCGACGCGGTGTACGAGCCGCCGCCGAACTTCCCGCCCGCATGCAGCTTGGTGAAGACCACCTCGACGCCGGACAGCCCCGTCTTCGGCTCGATGTCGACCGGGATGCCGCGCCCGTCGTCCTCGACCGTCACGGACGAGTCCGCGTGCAGGACGACGCGGATCTCCGTCGCGTGGCCGCCCAGGGCCTCGTCGACGGAGTTGTCGATGATCTCCCACAGGCAGTGCATGAGGCCGCGCGAGTCGGTCGACCCGATGTACATGCCGGGGCGCTTGCGCACCGCCTCGAGGCCCTCGAGGACCGTCAGGTGGCGTGCGGTGTACCCGGACTCGGAGGTGGCTGTCACGACACCGAGGGTAGACGACTCGAACGCATGTACCGTCGGCCCACGCCGCCGGGGTGTGCTCCACGCCGCTATGCCCGGAGCGAACCTGGCCCCGGTCCGGGATGCTCCGGGCCACCCGTCTGGTTGGATGGAGACGTGAGCACCACGACAGCCGAACCGACCCAGCCGCTGACCGCCGCCGACCGCTGCGACCGCTGCGGTGCCCAGGCGTACGTGCGAGTGGTCCTGCCCGTCGGAGAGCTCCTCTTCTGCGGACACCACGCACGCGCGCACGCGGGCGCCTACGAGGGCGTCGCCGTCCACGTCCAGGACGAGACGGACCGGCTCCACGCCGAGCACGGGGCCCGCTGACCCCGGCGCAGCACACCGACCACACGAGAGAGCCCCGCACCCCCCGGTGCGGGGCTCTCTCGTGCGTCGGCGTCCGGGTTTCACCCCCGTCTCACCCTCCCTGGCCGTCACACGCCGCCCCGCGGGCGCCTCCCTCTTCTCGGCACCACCCGACCCCAGGGAGACCCCATGTCCAGCTCCGTCCCCTCCGCCCCCGCCCGCGACCTCCCCGAGGCCGCCGGCCTCGCGGCGCGGCTCGCCCCCGCTCTCGACGGCGACGTGATCCTGCCCGGCGACCCGGCGTACGACGCCGCGCTCCCCGGCTTCAACCTCGCGCTCGCTCACCGGCCCGCGCTCGTCGTGCGCGCGACGTCGCCCGAGGACGTCGTCGCGACGGTCCGCGCCGCCGCGGACCTGGGCTTCCGCGTCGGCGTCCGCTCCACCGGACACAGTGCCGCGGCCACGGGCCCGGACGACGTCCTCCTGGACGTGTCCGCCCTCGACCGTCTCGAGGTCGACCCCGCCGCCCGCACGGCGACCGTCGGGCCCGGCGTCGCCTGGCAGGCGGTGCTCACCGCCGGCGCGGCCCACGGGCTCGGCGGCCTGTGCGGGTCGTCGCCCCACGTCGGGGTGGTCGGCTACACGCTCGGCGGTGGGCTCGGCCCGCTCGCCCGCACGTTCGGCTTCGCCGCCGACCACGTCGGCGCGATCGACGTGGTCACCGCCGCCGGCGACCTCGTCACGGCGACGCCGACGCAGCACGAGGACCTGTTCTGGGCGCTGCGCGGCGGGGGCGGCGCGTTCGGCGTCGTGGTGTCCATGACGTTCGACCTCTTCCCGCTCGAGACCGTGCGCGCCGGGACGCTGTGGTTCGACGTCGACGACGCGCCGGCCGTGCTGCACCGGTGGCGCGCCGAGATCGCGCACCTCCCCGAGGACGTCTCGACCTCGGTGGCCCGGATGAACCTGCCGCCGATGCCAGAGGTACCGGAGCCGCTGCGCGGCCGTGCCCTGCTCGTCGTCCGCTACGTGCGCGACGGGGACCTCGCCGCCTCCGACCCGCTGGTCGACGCGCTGCGCCAGGTCGCGACGCCCGTCCTCGACACGGTCGGCGACCTGCCGTACGCGCGGATCGGGGAGGTCCACGCCGACCCGGACGCGCCGATGCCCCTCGTCGACCGCGGCGGGCTGCTCCACACGCTGACCGAGGACGCCGTCGACGCGTTCCTCGGCGCCGTGCCGCCGGACTCCCCCGTGCTCGCCGCCGAGATCCGCCTGCTCGGCGGCGCCGTGGCCCGACCTGCCGGCGTCCCGAACGCCGTCGGCGGCCGGGACGCCTCGTTCACGCTGTTCCTGGGCGCGCTCGCCGCGCCGGTCGGCCCTCCGGACATCGCCGCCCGGCTCCAGCAGGTGAGCGACACGATGGCGCCGTGGAGCACGGGCGGCGCCCTGCTCAACTTCGCCGGCCCGCGCGACGCCGTCGCAGCGTCCCTCGTGCACCGGGCCTACGGTCCGACGTACGACCGCCTGGTGGCGCTCCGTCGCCGGCTCGACCCGGACGGCGTGCTCGCCCCGTCCGCCCGATGGGACTGATAGAGGACGCCCCCGCGGCCTGACACCGCGCCCCGAGGCCGCCCCCGGACGCACGAGAGCCCCGGTACCGGAGATCCGGTACCGGGGCTCTCGCGACCTCCGCGGGCTCAGTCCAGGTAGTCGCGCAGCACCTGGGAGCGCGACGGGTGCCGCAGCTTCGACATCGTCTTGGACTCGATCTGCCGGATCCGCTCGCGCGTGACGCCGTAGACCTTGCCGATCTCGTCGAGCGTCTTGGGCTGGCCGTCCTGCAGGCCGAAGCGCATGGAGACGACGCCCGCCTCACGCTCCGACAGGGTGTCGAGCACCTGGTGCAGCTGCTCCTGCAGCAGCGTGAAGCTCACGGCGTCCGCCGGCACGACCGCCTCGGAGTCCTCGATGAGGTCACCGAACTCGCTGTCGCCGTCCTCGCCCAGCGGGGTGTGCAGCGAGATGGGCTCGCGGCCGTACTTCTGGACCTCGACCACCTTCTCGGGGGTCATGTCCAGCTCCTTGGCCAGCTCCTCCGGGGTGGGCTCGCGGCCCAGGTCCTGGAGCATCTGGCGCTGCACGCGGGCCAGCTTGTTGATGACCTCGACCATGTGCACCGGGATACGGATGGTGCGGGCCTGGTCGGCCATCGCGCGGGTGATGGCCTGCCGGATCCACCAGGTCGCGTACGTCGAGAACTTGTAGCCCTTGGTGTAGTCGAACTTCTCGACCGCGCGGATCAGACCGAGGTTGCCCTCCTGGATCAGGTCCAGGAACAGCATGCCGCGACCGGTGTACCGCTTCGCGAGCGAGACGACCAGACGCAGGTTGGCCTCGAGCAGGTGGTTCTTGGCGCGCTTGCCGTCGTGCGCGATCCACCGCAGGTCGCGGTACATGCGGCGCTCGTCGGCGTTCGCCTTCGACTTGTCCCAGTCGGCGTAGTCCTTGGACAGGCGCTCCTCCGCGAACAGGCCGGCCTCGATGCGCTTCGCGAGCTCGACCTCCTGCTCCGCGTTCAGCAGCGCGACCTTGCCGATCTGCTTCAGGTAGTCCTTGACGGGGTCCGCGGTGGCACCGGCCGTGACGACCTGCTGCGCGGGCTGGTCGTCGTCGTCGGTGTCCGAGACGACGAAGCCGGTCTCCTCGTCCTCGCCCTTGCCGTCCTTGCCGGCGGTCCGGCCGCCCTTGGCGCCGGTGGCGCGCCCCGTGGCCTCGTTCTCCTGCTCGTCGTCGGCGTCGTTCGCGTCGTCGAGCTCCACGTCCTCGATGCCGTCGGGCGCAGGCTCGTCCTTCGACGCGGCCTTCCGTCCCCGGGCGGTCTTCGCGCCCTTGGGCGCGGCCGACCTCGTGGCCGTCTTCGCCGCGGGCTTCGCGGCCGTCGAGGACTCCTCCGCGTCGTCCTCGGCCGTCGTGGCGGAGCTCGACTTCACGGTGGAGGTCTTCACCGGGCTCGCGGCGCGCGCCGCGGGCGCCTTGGCCCGCGTCGTCGTGCTCCGGCTCGTGCTCGCCGCGGCGACCTTGGTCGCCACGGGCACGCCGATCTCGACGCCGGCGGTCGCGAGCGCGCGCAGCACGGCCTTCAGGCGCTTCGGGTCCCCCACGGCCGCGTCCTCGCAGGCCGCGCGGAAGCTCTCGGCGTCGACCCGACCGTCGGCGGTGCCGCGAGCAAGCAGCCCCTGCAGGGCAGGGTGCTCGAACTCGCGGGGAAGTGCAGGGTTCTGCGCAGTGGACGCCACAAACCGACCTTTCGGCATTCGAGGGGACGGTGCTCCGCGGTCAAGGCCTCCGACTCGGACTGTCGTGGCTCATGCGGACACCTCTATTGTACCGGCGACATCCGCGACGGTGGGGCACCACAGGCTTCCCCGCCCTTCTCCGCACCCGCGTCGTCCGTTCACCGACGCTGGCACAACGCGCGGGGCACCGTGAAGATTCCCGCGGGACCGGGTGGAACGGCGAGGTCCCACCCCGACCGGCCACGGCGACGAGCGGGCCCCGATCGTCACGAGCGTCACACCCGCACGCCCGGGCGCGGCGGTCGTGGTCACGGCTTGACCGCCAGCACCGGGCACGGTGCCTCGAGGAGGATGCGCTGGGCGCCCGAGCCGAGGATGAGCTTGCCGACGGGGCTGCGGCGGCGCAGCCCCACGACGATGAGCTCGGCCCCGGCCTCCTGCGCGGTCCGCACCAGGTCCTCGGCCAGGTCGCCGGTGCCGCCGACGACCGAGAACGGCAGCCCCGAGGCCCCCAGGTCCTCCTCGACCGCCCGCGTCTGGACGCCGTCGTCGTCCCTGGTCACGACGACCGTGAGCGGGACGGACCGCTCGCGCGCCTCGCGCTTCGCTGCGGCGAGTGCCGCCTGTCCTTCGGCCGTGCTCAGGAGTCCGACGACGATCGCCATGGGGGCACGCTACCCGACGGCGGCCCCGGGCACAGCGGTCGGCGCGGCCGCCCGCGCCGCGCTCACCCAGCCCGGCGGCACGGCCGCCCGGAGCACCCCGGCGAGGAGGCCGGCGAGGCGGTGCTCCGGGTCCCGCTGGACGGCCTCGCGCACCCGCCGCGCCGCGAGCCAGCCCTCGCCCCGCCACCATGCGAGAAACCCGAGCAGGGCGAGCGGCGGGGCATGCCACCGGAGCGGCGCCGCGCCCACCACCTGCTCGAGGACCAGCCGTGCCGCGGCCGCGGTCGCGGCGTCGGGCGGGACCCCGACCCGCGGGTCCACGACCCGGGCGATCGCGCGCGCGGTCGCGACCTCCACCTCGCGGACCTCCGGACAGGCCCCGAGACCCCGCCCCGCGGTCGCCGCCCCTCGGCCGGAGCTCACGGTGGCGTCGGCGACGTCGCGGGCGTCGGGGACCAGAGACAGCAGGACGGCGTCCCGCACGGCCACGTCGGCGAGCGCCGCCGCCAGCCGACCCAGGCGCGCCGGCGGCAGAGTCACGGCGTCACCCGGCGGGCACGTCCGCAGCTCGGCGCACGCCTGCCGCACGAGGTCGCACCAGGTCGCGTACGCCTCCGCGCGCCAGCGGCCGATCGCTCCCCGGTCTCCGTCGTCCCCGTCCGCCCGCGCCTCCCCGCGGGCTCGCTCCCCCCGGGCCGCCGCCTTCGCCGCCCGGTCCCGCACGGCGGCGGGCGCCCTGGCGATCCGGTGCGCCTCCTCCTCCGAGCGCGCGATCACGCGGCCCGCGAGCACGAAGGCGGCGCCGACCTCGCCCTGCTCGAGCTCGCCGACCGGGCGGCCGCCGGGCGGGCAGCACGCCCCGTCCGCGCAGTCGAGGCCGCGGTATCCCTGGAGCGACACCAGCCAGCTCTCGACGTCGACCGCACCGCCCAGGACGTCGTCGAACGCCCTGCCCACCGCCGACGCGCACGCCCCGACGTCGGCAGCGGGACGGTCCGTGTAGAGGATCACGAGGGCGAGCCGGGCCCTCACCCGCCCGGCCGCCCGAGCGACGGTGTGTGCGTCGAGATCGACGTCGACGCCGTCCGGACCGGCCCGGTCGAGGTCGTCGAGCGGCGTCCGTGCGACGAGCCCGACCTGTCCCTCTTCCGTGACGCAGACGACCACGCAGCACTCCCGGGGACGGAACCCCAGCAGGTAGGGCACGGCCGCGAGCAGGTCGCGGGAGGAACGGAGCACGACCGGCGGGTCGGACGGGGAGCCCGGCTCCCCTGTGCGGTGGGTGACGTATGCGGTGTCCATGACGCGATCCCAACCCGTCGCGCGCCGTCCCGGACGCACCCTGTGGACGCCCCACGGGCAGCCGCGGCTGGGGGCAGCGTCGCCGCCAACGGTCCGGCGGGCACGTCCTCCGTGCGCACCCGGCGCCGCGGCGCCGCGGGCCCCTCCGGTGCCGCTACGGTGGGCGCCGTGCCTCTGCTCCGCCGCCACCCGCGCCCACCCCGACCGGCCCACGGGTCGCGGGGACCGGGGGCACGGGCCCGCGAGGCACGGGGCCACGGATCACCGGGCCACGGATCACTGGGCCACGGCGCCGCCGCCGCGGCCCTCACGGCTCTGCTCGCGCTGTCGGGGTGCGGCCTGCTCGGCGGTTCCGCCACCCCCGACGACGAGGTCTCCGCGACCGGGGCGGACGGCTCGGGCGTCGGGGTGCGCGGCACCGGCGAGACGGGGGCGACGCCGAGCCCCGAGCCGACCGACGCCACGGCGCTGCCGACCTTCGACCCGGACACCGCGGTCGGCGGGTACGCGAAGGGCTTCCCCGAGGACCTTCTCGGGGCACCCGAGGACGCCACGGTGCTCGCCAGCTCGGCGACCCCCGGCGACGGAGCGCTCACGGACGTCACGCTCAACCTGAGCACCACGCGCAGCGCCCAGGAGGTCATCGACCAGCTCGCCAAGCGGCTGCGCAAGGCGGGCTTCGAGGAGTCGGGGGCGTCCACGTTCTCGGGCCTCACGGCGCAGACCACCTTCGGCCGCGAGACCGCCCCGACGGGCAAGAAGGACGCGGACCCGGTCGTGGAGTCGGTCACCCTCGGCGTCCTCGACGACGGCGAGCGGCGCCTGGTGACGGTGAGCGGCTCCGTCGTCGCCAGCTGAGCCGGCCCCCGCCGGCAAGGCCGCGCGGCCGGGCGGCACCGCCGGCCGCATAGGCTGTCGGCATGCCCACCGCCTCGTCCCTGGTCGATCTCGAGAACCTCCGCCGCGACGTCGACGCCCAGGTCGAACGGCATCTCGCGGGGCTGGCGCAGGAGGTCGGCGCCATCGGCGCACCGGCGACCGCGCTGACCGATCAGGCGGCGGTGCTGCTCCGCGGCGGCAAGCGCCTGCGGGCGGCGTTCTGCTACTGGTCGTACCGCGCCCACGGCGGCGCGGAGGACGGCGTCGAGCGGGACGCCGTGGTGCGGGCCGGGGCCGCCCTCGAGCTGTTCCAGGCAGCCGCGCTGCTGCACGACGACGTGATGGACGCCTCCGACACCCGCCGCGGCGAGCCCACCGCCCACCGCGCCTTCGAGGCCCGCCACACGGGGGCGCGCTGGGCCGGGTCGGCCGAGCGGTTCGGCACCTCCGCCGCCATCCTGCTGGGCGACCTCTGCCTCGTGGCGTGCCAGCGGGAGATCGGCGCCGCCGTCGCGGGCCTGCCCGCCGACCGGGCGGCCGAGGCCCGGGAGCTGTTCGACGCGATGCAGACCGAGGTGGTCGTCGGCCAGTACCTCGACGTCCTCGTGCAGGCCGAGCCGTGGGGCCTGGACCCCGCCGCCGACGAGGAGCGTGCCCGGGCGGTGCTGCGCGCGAAGTCGGCGCGCTACTCGGTGGAGCGCCCGCTCGTGCTGGGCGCGGTGCTCGCCGGGGCCGCGCCCGCCCAGGTGGACGCGGTCTCCGCCGCGGGGCTGCCGCTCGGCGAGGCGTTCCAGCTCCGCGACGACGTGCTCGGCGTCTTCGGGGACCCCTCGGTCACCGGCAAGCCTGCCGGGGACGACCTGCGGGAGGGCAAGCGCACCGTCCTCGCGGCCCGCACCATGGCGGCGGCGGGCCCCGCGGACCGCGACCTCCTCGTCGCGCACCTCGGTGACCCCGACCTGGACGACGCGACCGTGGAGCGGCTGCGCGGCGTGATCGCGGGCTCCGGCGCTATCGACGGCGTCGAGACCCTCATCGGGACCCTGGCGGGCGGCGGGCTCGACGCCCTCGCCGCGGCCGACCTCGCCGAGCCGGGCCGGGACGTGCTGCTGGACCTGGCGCGCGCCGCCGTCGACCGCGCCGCCTGAGGGCCCTCGTCCGCGGGGTGTCGCCGGGCGTCGCGTCAGAGCAGCGCCTGCGCCACCCGCCGCACCTCCGCGCGCCGGCCCGCGCGCAGCTCCTCGATCGGCGGGCGGCCGATCGACGGCTCCGTCTCGAACAGCCAGCGCAGGATCCCGGCGTCGTCGAGCCCGACGTCGCCGAGCACGAGCACCGTGCCACGCAGGGTGGCCAGCACGTGCCGCGCGCGGTCCTCGGCCTCCTCGGTGACGAGGAACGCGGCGGGCACCTGGAAGATGTTCCGCTCCCCGCGCCTGATCCCGACGAGCGACCGCTCGGCGATCAGGCCCCGCACCTTCTTCACCTCGATCCCGAGCGCCTCGGCGACGTCGGGCAGGGTCAGCCACTCGCCCACGAGCGCCTCGAGCGCGGTGCGGTCGTCGGGTCGGTCGGGCTGGGAGGGTGCGGTGTCGCTCACACGGGCAAGCCTACGGGGCCCCGGCGGTGCGGCGCCCCTACACTCGTCGCGTGGCCATCACGACGACCGACCCGATGCTCGGCCGCCTGGTCGACGGGCGGTACGAGATCGTCGCGCGCGTCGCCCGGGGCGGCATGGCCACCGTGTACCGCGCCACCGACCGCCGGCTCGACCGCGAGGTCGCCGTCAAGGTGATGCACCCGCACCTCGCGGACGGCGTCGACGGCGCCGCCTTCGTGTCGCGCTTCCGCCGCGAGGCGCGCGCCGCCGCCCGGCTCACGCACCCGGGCGTCGTCGCCGTCTACGACCAGGGCGTCGACGGCGACACCAGCTACCTCGCGATGGAGTACGTGCCCGGCACCAACCTGCGCCGCGAGCTGCACACCTCCGGCGCCCTCACGCTGGGCCGCACGCTCGACGTGCTCGCGCAGGTGCTCGCCGCGCTCGCCGCCGCGCACCGCAAGGGGCTGGTGCACCGCGACGTCAAGCCGGAGAACGTGCTCGTCGTCGGCGACGGCGACCCCGCCACCGGGGGCCGGGTCAAGGTGGCCGACTTCGGGCTCGCCCGGGCGGTGACCGAGGTGACCACCACCGCCACGGGCACCGTCCTGGGCACCGTCGCCTACCTGGCGCCCGAGGTCATCACGAGCGGCCGCTGCGACGCGCGCACCGACGTGTACGCCGTCGGCGTGCTCGCGTACGAGCTGGTGACCGGCACGCTCCCCTACCCCGGCGAGACCCCCATCCAGGTGGCGTTCCACCACGTGCACGAGGACCACCCCGCCCCGTCGGACCGCGCCGACTGGCTCCCCGCCGGCGTCGACGCGCTGGTGGCGTCCTTCACGGCGCGCGACCCGCAGCTGCGGCCGGCCGACGCGGGGGTGGCGCTCGACGCCGTCGAGGAGCTGCGCGCGTCGCTCGACGCCGAGGTGCTCGACCGCCGCGCAGAGCCGCCCGCACCCGCCGCCGAGCCCGGCTCGGACGATGACCCGGACGGCGCGGCCGACGACGCGGAGGGCGCCGACGGGACGGACGCGGTCGACGAGATCCCCACCGCGTTCTTCCAGGAGGTCTCGGCGAGCGCGCCGTCGCAGCCCACGGACCGGCTGGTCGAGCAGCCCACCGAGGCCTACCGGCGCCCCTCCCGGCGCCGGCGAGCGGTCGCCTGGTCCCTCGTCCTGGTGCTCCTGCTCGCCGGTGGCGGGCTGGGCACCTGGTGGTGGTTCGCCGACGGGCCCGGCGCGTGGACGTCCGTCCCGACCGGGGTGGCCGGCGTGCCGGCCGACGACGCCCGCACCGCCCTCGGGCAGTCCGGCCTCGACACGACGACGAGCCGGGCGTTCGACGACGACGTCCCGGAGGGCTCCGTCGTGACCACCGTGCCCGCGCCCGGCGACCGGGTGCGCACCGACGGCTCCGTCGAGCTCGTCGTGTCGCGGGGCGTGCAGATGCTCACCGTGCCGCGCGACCTGGTCGGCGCCGGGCGGCGGGACGCGACGTCCGCGCTGGAGGACGCCGGCTTCACCGTCGGGTCGCCCACGCGCGCGTACGACGACGAGGCGCCGAGCGGCGAGGTCCTCGACGTCTCGGTCGAGGAGGGCTCCCGCCAGCGGCACGACACGGTCGTGACCCTCACGGTCTCCGACGGGCCCGCCCCGGTGCAGGTGCCGCAGGAGGTGGGCAAGGAGAAGGCGGCGGCTGTGGCGGACCTCGAGGGGCTGGGGCTGGTCGTCGAGATCGGCGACCCCGCCTACTCCGAGGACGTCCCGAAAGGCCACGTGCTGTCCCAGGACCCGGAGCAGGGCGCCACCGCGCACCGCACCGACACCGTGACGCTGACGATCTCGCAGGGTCCGCCGCTGGTCGAGGTGCCGGACGTCGTGGGCAGGCGCTCCGACGCGGCCCGCAAGGCGCTCGAGAAGGCGGGCTTCCAGGTCGAGGAGAACACCTACCTGGGCGGCCTGCTGGACACGGTCCGCTTCCAGGACACCACCGGCAGGGCGCCGAAGGGCAGCACGGTCACGCTCACGGTCTGGTAGGCGACGTCCGACGTCGCCCGACGACCGGCGTCACCAGCTCGTGAGCATCTCCGCGACGCGGAAGGCCATCTCGAGGGACTGCTGGTGGTTGAGGCGCGGGTCGACGAGGGTCTCGTACCGCAGCGCCAGGCCGGCGTCGTCGATCTCCTCGCTGCCGCCGAGCACCTCGGTCACGTCGTCGCCGGTGAGCTCCATGTGCAGCCCGCCCGGCACGGTACCCAGGGCGCGGTGGACCTCGAAGAAGCCGGTCACCTCGTCGAGGACGTCGGAGAACCGCCGCGTCTTGTAGCCGCTGTCCGACGTGATCGTGTTGCCGTGCATCGGGTCGGTCACCCACGTCACGGCGACGCCGGCGGCCGTGACCTTCTCGACCACCTGGGGCAGCACGTCGCGTACCTTGCCGGCGCCCATGCGCGTGACGAACGTCAGGCGCCCCGGCGCGTTGCGCGGGTTGAGCCGCGCGGCGAGCGCGAGCGCGTCGTCGGCCGACGTCGTCGGGCCGAGCTTGACCCCGATCGGGTTCGCGACGCGCGAGAGGAACTCGACGTGCGCCCCGTCGAGCTGCCGGGTGCGCTCCCCGATCCACAGGAAGTGCGCCGACGTCGCGTACGCCTCGCCGGAGCGGGCGTCGACCCGCGTGAGCGCCCGCTCGTAGTCGAGGATGAGCGCCTCGTGGCTGAGGTAGAACTCGACGGAGCGCAGGGCGTCGAAGTCCGCCCCGCAGGCCTCCATGAAGCGGATCGCGCGGTCGATCTCCGACGCCGTGCGCTCGTACCGCGCGTAGGCGGGGTTGCGCATGAACCCGCGGTTCCACTCGTGCACGCGCCGCAGGTCGGCGTGCCCGCCCTGCGTGAAGGCGCGCACCACGTTCGCCGTCGCCGCGGAGATGCGGTACGCCTGCTCGAGGCGCCGCGGGTCCGGCGTGCGGGAGGCGGGCGTGAACTCGTGCCCGTTCACCATGTCGCCGCGGTAGGCGGGCAGCGTCTCGCCGTCGCGGGTCTCCGCGTCGGACGAGCGCGGCTTGGCGTACTGCCCCGCCAGCCGGCCCATCTTGACCACGGGCGTGCTCGCGCCGTGCGTGAGCACGACGGCCATCTGCAGGATGGTGCGGATCTTGTTGCGGATCCGGGTCGCGTTCGCGTCGGCGAACGTCTCCGCACAGTCGCCGCCCTGCAGCAGGAACGCCTCGCCGCGGCCGGCCGCGGCGAGACGTTCCGTGAGCTGCCTGGCCTCGGCCGGCACCACCAGCGGCGCCGCCTCGGAGAGCCGGCCCGCCACCGCCGCGAGCGCCGCGGCGTCCGGCCACACCGGCTGCTGACGCGCCTCGAGGGTCCGGAACCGGTCCAGGCCCTCGGGGTCGCTCCCGGGCGCCACGGTGTCGACGGCGGTGGTCATGCGGGCTGCTCCTGCCTCTGGCTGGACGCCGGCTCGTGGCCGGATCGATGGCCGGATCGGTGGCCGGGCCGTCAGTGCGCGACGGGCTTCGCGGGCACCAGCGACTGGCCGATGCCCTCGAGGATCTCCCCGAACCACGGCACCGAGACGTCGAACGCCTTGCCGCCCGCGATACGCGGGAACGCGATCGCCTTGAGGCGGTCGCCGTCCTCCTCGTCGTGGCCGATGACGCCGGGCTCGCCACGCAGCGCGCACTCGACGGCCAGGTCGGTCATCGACTTGATGAGACGCAGGTCCTCGGCGTTCGCGGCCGCGGCGCGCGAGTAGTAGCCGGACTTCTGGACCATGACCTTCTCCGCGCCCAGCTTCTCGGCGAACTGCTTGGCGAACCACTGCCCGGGGTTGATGGTGTCGAGCTTGACGTGCCCGAACGGGTCGCGCGGCACCTCCTCGCCGGCGGCCTCGAGCTGCTCGACGATCTCGTTCATCCCCGCGCCCTCGGACAGGAAGATGTTGACGTTGCCGATCTCGTCCATGACGGCGCGCAGGCGCGCGGCCTCGGCGTCGATGTCGAGCTCGAGCTCCGGCAGGAAGACGGCGTGCACGTCCCAGCGCTCGCGCGTGAGGCCGAGGGCCGGGGCCCACTCCTGCGCGTCGAGCCACGCCCGGTACTCCTTCGCGGCGGCCGCGGTGAGCCAGCCGCAGTGGCGACCCATGACCTCGTGCACGATGAGCATGCGCGGGCCGGAGCGGTGCTCGCCGATGACGTTCGCCGCGAAGCCCGCGGCCTCCTCGGCGGCGGTCCAGGCGCCGAGCGACTGGCGGATGGGCACCACGTCGTTGTCGATCGTCTTGGGCAGGCCGACGACGGTGAGCTCGTACCCGTTGTCGTGCAGGTACGCGGCAAGGTCGGCGGCGGTGGTGTTGGTGTCGTCGCCCCCGATCGTGTGCAGCACGTCGACGCCGTCGGCCTTGAGCCGCTCGGCCGCGACCTCCAGCGGGTTCTGCCCCTCCTCGACGAGGCCGCGCTTGACGCAGTCCGCGGCGTTGGTGAGCTTCACGCGCGAGTTGCCGATGGGCGAGCCGCCGAAGCGGTGCAGGATGCCGGCCTGCTTGCGGCCCTCCTCGTCCACCACGATCTTCGTGCCCGTGAGGAGCCCGTGGTAGCCGTACTGGTAGGCGATGATCTCGATCGACGGGTCGAGCTCCGTGTAGCGCTCGATGAGGCCGCCGACGGCGGAGGACAGGCAGGGCGCGAAGCCGCCGGCGGTCAGGAGAGCCACGCGACGAACCGACATGACAGGGGCTACCTCTCGGTGGGGGACGGAAGCCCTCCCATCCTAGGAGCACCACCGGTGCCGGGGCCCCGCCCGTCCGCCGGGCGAGCGGGACGCGCGCCCGGCGGCCCGACCGTGCGATGATGTCGCCGAGCCTCCCCGCCGTCCGGCGCCGGGAGGCTCTTGCGTATGACGACACCGACGACGCCCCCTGGCGCCCGCCCCGACCTGCCCCGTCCCCACGTCCGCCGTGCCGGCCCGGCCGACGGCGCCGTCCTCGAGCGGCTGTGGCTGCTGTTCCGTCACGACCTGTCCGAGGTCACGGGCGAGCTGCCCCGCGGCGACGGCCGCTTCCGGGACGAGCGGCTGCGCGCGGCGCTCGACGACCTCCGCCGAGACGACGCCGACGGGCCGGCCTGGCGGGCGTACCTCGCGTCCCTCGACGACCGGCCCGTGGCGTTCGCACTGGTCCGAGGCCTCGACGGGCCGGTGCGGGTGCTGTCCGCGTTCTTCGTGGCGCGGGCCGCCCGGCGGCACGGCGTCGGGCTCGACGTCGCGACGGCCGTGCTGCGCGACGTGCCCGGCCCCTGGGAGGTGGCCTTCCAGGACGCGAACACGGGCGCATCCGTGTTCTGGCCGCGGGTCGCGACCCACGTCGCGGGCGACGACTGGGCGCTCGAGCACCGGCCCGTGCCCGGCCGCCCCGACCTGACGCCGGACGCGTGGCTCCTGCTCACGGTCGCCTGAGGCCGACGCCGGCCACGGGCGGACCGGTCAGGAGCCGGCCGCCTGCTCCTCGGGCGGCTCGGGGTGCTGCGCCGCGGTGGCGAGGCGCGCCTTCATCGTGGCGGCGTACACGTCCACGTACTCCTGGTCGGACAGCCGCAGGACGGCGTACATGATCTCGTCGGTCACGGAGCGCAGCACGAACCGGTCGTTCTCCATCCCGCGGTAGCGGCTGAAGTCGAGCGGCTCGCCGAACACGATGCCGATGGGCATCGGCTTCGGGATCGCCCGGCCGAGCGGCTGCGCCACGTCGGTGCCGACCATCGCGACGGGGATCACCGGCGCGCCGGACTCGAGCGCGAGCCGCGCGACGCCGGTCTTGCCGCGGTACAGCCGCCCGTCGGGGCTGCGCGTGCCCTCGGGGTAGATGCCGAACAGGTCGCCCTCGTCGAGCACGCGCAGCCCGGTGCGCAGGGCGGCCTCGCTGGCCTTGCCCCCGGACCGGTCCACCGGGATGGTGCCGACACCGCGCATGAAGCCCGCCACGAGGCGTCCGCGCACCCCGCCGCCGGTGAAGTAGTCCGACTTGCCCAGGAACTGGACCTGCCGGTCGAGCACGAGCGGGAGCACGAACGAGTCGATGACCGCGAGGTGGTTGCTCGCGAGGATCGCCGGGCCCGAGGACGGGATGTTCTCGACGCCCTTCGTCCAGGGGCGGAACGCCAGTCGGAGCCAGGGCCCCACCAGCACGTTCTTCATCACCCAGTAGAACAACTGTCCTCCTCGCCCAGTGTCGGCAGCGCCCCGTCAGCGGACCGCCGGTGACGGGCCGTGGCGCCGACGGCGAGACCGCCGACACGAAGCATCGCCCACGACAATAGAGTGAACCCATGCCCGCACCGAACCCGGACGCCGAACCGGACCTGCCGGACGACGACCTGCCCGACGACGCCGTCGAGGCCCGCTGGGCGGACATCATCGCGCAGCTGGGCCCGCTCGGGGAGCCGCGCGCCGACGAGCCGACCACGACCGACGACGCGGGCCCCGCGGACACCGCCACAGCTCCGGACAGCACGCCGGACCCTGCCTCCGAGGCGGCACGGGCGACCGGGGCCGGGCCCCGCGACTGGCCGGTCACCCCCGAGGTCGAGGACCTGGAGGAGACTGAGTCTCACTTCACGCCGCCGGAGCCGGAGCCCGTGCTCTCGCGAGACCCGCTCCTGACGCTCGCCTGGTCGCTGGTGGTCGGGATCCCGGTGCTCGTCGTGCTGGGCGTCGTCGTGCGCGCCGCGGTGCCGGCGCTCCGGCTCCCTGCCTGGTCCGGGCCCGTGGCGGGCGGACTGTTCCTCGTGGGGCTCGGCGTCCTGCTCTGGCGGATGCCGCACCACCGGGACCCCGACGACCACGGGACGGGCGCCGTCGTCTGACCCGCCCGGGCGGGGCGTCAGGACGTCAGCGGCGCGCGAGGTCGGCGGCGCCGATGATGCCCGCCTCGTTCCCGTGCTCGGCGAGCTCGATCTGCGCCACGGGGCGGTGCCCCAGGGCGGAGAGCTGCGCTTCGTAGGCCTTGCGCACGGGGAGCAGCAGCAGGTCCCCCGCAGCGCCCACGCCGCCGCCGATGACGATCAGCTCGGGGTCGAGCAGGGCGGCGACGGACGCCGAGCCCTCGCCGATCCACCGGCCGAGCGTGGCGAGCAGCTCCACCGCCAGGCCGTCGCCCTCCTGGGCGGCCTGCGTCACGTGCGGGCCCCCGATGCCGGACGGCTCGCCGCCGGCGAGCTCGAGCAGCCGGGTCGCGCGCTCCGGCTGCGCGATCGCGGCCTGCCTGGCGTCCCGCACGAGCGCCGTGCCGGACGCGTACTGCTCCCAGCAGCCCTCGTGCCCGCAGCCGCAGTAGTGGCCGCCCGGCACGACCCGCATGTGCCCGACCTCCGCGGCCACGCCCCACTTGCCGCGCACGAGCTCGCGGTCCACCACGATCGCCCCGCCGAGCCCGGTGCCCACCGTCAGCATGAGCATGTCGGTCGCCTCGCGGGCGGCTCCGAACCGGAACTCGGCCCAGCCGGCGGCGTTCGCGTCGTTCTCCACGACCACCGGGACGTCCAGGTCGAGCAGACCCTCGATCCGCTCGGCGAGCGGGTACTCGCGCCACGCGATGTTCGGGGCGAACAGCACGGAGCGCCGGTCCGGGCTGACGAACCCGGCCGCCGCGAGGCCGATCGCGCCGACCTCGTGCTCCTTGGCCAGCTCGGTGCACGCGTCCGCGATGGCCCGGTCGATGTCGGTGACGTCGTCCGCCACGGTCTCGCGCCGCACCTTCGCGAGGATCCTGCCCGCCTCGTCCACCACACCCACGGCAATCTTCGTGCCGCCGATGTCGACTCCGATGGCGTGCATGCAGGAACCTCACGTTCATGTGTCGGGACGCCGTGTCCGCACGACGCGTCACCCGGTCGCCGGGGCGGCTCGGGGGCGCGCGGTGCGCGCAAGGAACAGAGTATCCACCCCTGCCCCGAGGGTGCGACGCGCGTTCGTCACCGAACCGTGTCCCGGACCGTGCCTGAGACCCGGTATCGTGACGGCCGGGGAACGAACCCCTGGCCAATGCACTCAGTGGACGATGGAGTCAGCATGGACGAGATCACCATCCCGCAGGCAGTCGAGCTGCCTGCGACGTCGAACCTCAACGACCTCCTCGCCACCCGCGTGGCGAGCGACCCGCGCGCCACGCTCGCCGAGCGTCCCTCCGGCGACGGCTGGCAGCCGGTCACGGCCGCGCAGTTCGACGCCGAGGTGGTGGCCGTGGCCAAGGGCCTCGTCGCCCGGGGCGTGCAGCCCGGCGACCCGGTCGGGATCATGTCGCACACCCGCTACGAGTGGACCCTCCTCGACTTCGCCGCCTGGGCGGCGGGCGCGGTGCCCGTCCCGATCTACGAGACCTCGTCGGCCGAGCAGGTCGAGTGGATCCTCACGGACTCCGGGATCACCCTGCTCGTCGTCGAGGACGCCGGGCTCGCCGCCACGGTCGCCGAGGTGTCCGACCGCGCGCCGGCGCTGCGGGAGGTCCTGGAGATCGAGGACGGGGCCATCGCGGCGCTCACCGCGGCAGGCGCCGACATGAGCGACGACGAGATCGCGCGCCGCCGCGGCCTCGCCGACCTCGAGGACGTCGCCACGCTCATCTATACCTCCGGCACCACCGGCACCCCCAAGGGCGCCGAGATCACCCACGGCAACCTCGCCCTGCTCGCCGTGAACGCGGTCGCCGCGGTGCCCGACGTCTTCAAGGACGGCGGCCGCACGCTGCTCTTCCTGCCGCTGGCGCACGTGTTCGCCCGGTACGTCGAGATCCTCGCGATCGCGAGCGGCACGGTGCTGGGCCACTGGGCCGACCTCAAGACCGTCACCGCGGGCCTCGGCTCGTTCCGGCCCACCTACATCCTCGCCGTGCCGCGCGTCTTCGAGAAGGTCTACAACGCCGCGGAGCAGAGCGCCGCCGCGGGCGGCAAGCTCAAGATCTTCCACTGGGCGGCCGCGACCGCGATCGAGTACTCCCGTGCCCTCGACTCGGCGTCCGGACCGTCGCTGTGGCTGCGCGTGCAGCACAAGATCGCGGACACCCTGGTGTTCTCGAAGCTCCGCGCCGTCCTCGGCGGGCAGGCGCAGTACGCCGTCTCCGGCGGCGGCCCCCTCGGCGAGCGCCTCGGCCATTTCTTCCGCGGTATCGGGCTCATCATCCTGGAGGGCTACGGCCTCACCGAGACCACGGCACCCACCAGCGTGAACCGGCCCGAGGCCACCAAGATCGGGTCGGTCGGGCCGCAGCTGCCGGGCTGCGGGGTGAAGATCGCGCCGGACGGCGAGGTGCTGCTCCGCGGCATCCAGGTCTTCAAGGGCTACCACAACAACCCGGAGGCGACCGCCGACGCGTTCGACGAGGGCGGCTGGTTCCGCAGCGGCGACCTCGGCGCGCTCGACGACGACGGCTTCCTCAGGATCACCGGCCGCAAGAAGGAGATCATCGTGACGGCCGGCGGCAAGAACGTCGCCCCCGCCCTGCTCGAGGACCGCATCCGGGCGCACGCCCTCGTGAGCCAGTGCGTCGTCGTGGGCGACAACCGCCCGTTCATCGGCGCGCTCGTCACGCTCGACGCCGAGGGCCTGCCCGGGTGGCTGAAGATGCACGGCAAGCCGGAGCTCACGCCCGCGCAGGCAGCCACCGACCCCGACGTGCTCGCCGCGCTCGACGCCGCCGTCACGCGGGCCAACCTGGCCGTGTCGAAGGCCGAGTCCATCCGCAAGTTCGCCGTGCTGCCGGGCGACCTCACGGTCGAGAACGGGTACCTCACGCCCAAGCAGAGCGTGCGCCGGCACGTGTTCGTCAAGGACTTCGCCACGGAGATCGACGACCTGTACGTGGACACCCGGCAGAAGTCCGCGAGCTGACTCTCCGTTCGCCCGCACGTCGAGCCCGTCGAGACCCGTCTCGACGGGCTCGATCGCTCTCCGGGCCTCGTCCGGTGGCGCCCTCTGTCGGTGGCCGTCGCTACGGTCCCCGCATGCCGAGCACCGCCCCCGCCGCGACCGCCCCCGCCTCGGTCCAGCCCTCGTTCGAGGACCTCGGCACCTCGCTGCGCGACGTCACGTTCGTCGTCGTCGACCTCGAGACCACCGGTGGCCGGGCGGCCGACGGCGGCATCACGGAGATCGGCGCGGTGAAGGTCCGCGGGGGCGAGGTGCTCGGCGAGCTGCAGTCGCTCGTCGACCCCGGCCACCCCGTCCCCGCCTTCATCGCTCGGCTCACGGGCATCACGACGGCCATGGTCGCCACCGCTCCCCCGCTCGACCTCGTGCTGCCGAGCTTCCTGGAGTTCGCGCGGGACGCCGTGCTGGTGGCGCACAACGCCCCGTTCGACGTCGGCTTCCTCCGGGCGGCGTGCGACCGGCTGGGCTACGACTGGCCGGGGTTCCGGGTGGTCGACACCGTCCCCCTCGCGCGGCGCGTCGTCACGCGCGACGAGGCACCCAACCACAAGCTGTCGACCCTCGCCGCGCTCTTTCGCGCGCGGGTGACGCCCGAGCACCGCGCGCTGGCCGACGCCCGCGCGACGGTCGACGTGCTGCACGCGCTCCTCGAGCGGCTCGCGCCCCTCGGGATCACCCACCTCGAGGACCTCGCCACCGCGGCCGACCCGGTGCCGGCCGACGTGCGCCGCAAGCGCACCCTGGCCGACGGGCTGCCCGAGGCGCCGGGGGTCTACCTCTTCCGCGGCCCGGGGGACGAGGTCCTGTACGTGGGGACCTCCACGAACCTCCGCAAGCGCGTGCGGTCGTACTTCACGGCCGCGGAGAAGCGCGGCCGCATCACGGAGATGGTGCGGATCGCGCAGGCCGTCACGCCCGTCGTGTGCGCGACCCGGCTCGAGGCGCAGGTGCGCGAGCTGCGGCTCATCGCCGAGCACGCCCCGCGGTACAACCGCCGGTCGAAGCACCCGGAACGACAGACGTGGGTACGCCTCACCGACGAGGCGTACCCACGCCTCTCGGTCGTGCGCGACGTGCGGGCGGGGACCCCGCACATCGGCCCCTACGCGTCGCGCCGGACCGCCCTGGCCGCCGTCGACGCCCTGCACGACGCGCTGCCGCTGCGCCAGTGCACGGCCCGCCTCCCACGCGTCGCACGGGCCGCCGGCAGCCCCTGTGCCCTCGCGGGGATGGGACGCTGCTCCGCACCCTGCACCGCCACGGGTACCGCCGACGTGGGGTACGACGACGTCGCGGCCGCGGCGCGCACCGCGCTCACCGCCGACCCGTCCGCCGTCGTCGACGCCCTCGCCGCCCGGGTCGGGCGGCTCGCGGCCCAGGAGCGCTTCGAGGAGGCCGGGCGCGTGACGCACCGGCTGCGCGCCTTCGTCCAGGGCGCGGCCCGAGCCCAGCGGCTGGACCCCCTGACGCGATGTGCCGAGCTCGTGGCCGCCCGGCCCACGGCCGCGGGCGGCTGGGAGCTCGTCGTCGTCAAGCACGCCCGCCTGGCCGGCACGGCCGTCACAGGCCCGGACGAGGACCCGCTGCCCGTGGTGGACGCCCTTCGCGCGACGTCGGAGGACGTCGCACCACCGGTGCCGCCCGCCCCCGCCTGCCACCCGGAGGAGGCGGGGCTCGTGCTCGCGTGGCTGGAGGAGCCCGGCGTGCGCCTGGTGCACGTGAGCCACCCGTGGTCGTGCCCGGTGCGCTCCGCCGCCGCGCACGCCGACCTCGCCGCGGTCTCGACGACGGTCGCCGAGCTCTGGGTCGAGCCCCCGGCGGGCGACGACCGCGGCGCGGAGGCGGCGGCCGTGGCTACGATGACCGCATGCTGACCGCGATCGTGCTCATCGACACCGAGGCCGACCAGATTCCCGAGGTCGCCGTCCAGGTCACCGACCTCAAGGGGGTCAGCGAGGTCTACTCCGTCACCGGGAAGGCCGACCTCGTCGCCATGGTGCGGGTGCGCGAGCACGAGGAGCTGGCCGACGTCATCGCCGACGGGATCAGCAAGGTGCCCGGCGTCGTGCGTACCGAGACCCTCATCGCGTTCCGCACCTACTCCCACGTGGACCTGGAGCAGGCGTTCGCCCTCGGCCTCGACGACTGACCGCCTCGGTCACGGGCAGCTCTCGGATCCGCGTCGGCGCGAGGGTCACCACGCGCCGGCGCCGTCTCGTTCAGGCCTGCGTCATGGCGACCCAGCGCTCGAGCAGCGCCGCCGCGGCCCCCTCGTCGATGCTGCGGGCGGCGTGCTCGATGCCCGCCGTGAGGCGTTCGGCGAGCGTCCCGGTTTCGGTCCCCGGCAGGCTGCCGTCGGCCACGAGCGCGGCAGCCGCGTTGAGCAGGACCGTCTCGCGCACCGGCCCACGGTCGACCCCCGTGAGGACATCGCGCGCCACGGCAGCGTTGTACCCGGCGTCCGCGCCACGCAGGTCGGCGACCTCGATCCGCCGCAGGCCGAGCTGAGCCGCCGCGTCCAGGCGCGTCTCCGTCACGGCACCGTCACGGACCTCCCAGACGGTGGACCCCCCGGTCGCGGCGAGCTCGTCGAGGCCGTCGTCCCCCCGGAACACGAGCGCCCGGGTGCCCCGGGTCGCGAAGACGCCGGCCACGAGCGGGGCCATCCGCGCGTCCGCCACGCCGACGGCCGTGGCCCGCGGCTGAGCCGGGTTGGTCAGCGGTCCGAGGAAGTTGAAGGCGGTGGGCACGCCCAGCTCCTTGCGGGCGACACCGGCGTGCCGGAACGACGGGTGGAAGACCATCGCGAAGCAGAACGTGATGCCGACCTGCTCCGCCAGTTCCGCCACCCGGTCGGGACCGTGGTCGAGGCGGACACCCAGGGCCTCCAGGACGTCGGCCGAGCCCGAGGAGGACGACGCGGCGCGGTTGCCGTGCTTGACCACCTTCACGCCCGCCGCGGCCACGACGACGGCAGCCATGGTGGAGATGTTCACCGTGTGCGCCCGGTCGCCGCCGCTGCCGACGATGTCGACGCTGGGACCCGGCACCGTGAACCGGCGGGCGTGAGCGAGCATCGTGTCGGCGAGGCCGGTGAGCTCCTGGACGGTCTCGCCCTTGGCGCGCAGCGCCACCAGGAAGGCTGCGAGGCGCGCCGGCGAGACCTCACCCGTCATCACTGCGTCCATCGCCCAGGCAGTGTCGCGAGCGGTCAGGTCGTGCCCGGCGATGAGCTCCGAGAGCAGTCCGGGCCATGTCGGCTCGGCGGGCTCGGCCGGGACGGCCTGCTCCGCCTGCGTCGACGGCAAGGTGTGCTCAGAGCGGTCGTTCGTGGGCACCAGGTTCCTCCGGTTCGGTGGTCGCGCGGTCCGGACGCCCCTGGCACGACCCTCGCGGGTCCGTCGGTCAGGCCGTCGCGGCGAGCTGGCCGGCCACGGTGCGCTGCAGCTCGATCGCGTCGAGCGGCCTCGGCACCACGGCGTCGGCGAGCGACCACGATGCTAGCCACCCGTCGTCCGGCCTGCCGGTGAGGACCACGACCGGCGGACACCGGTACACCTCGTTCTTGAGCTGCCGGCACAGGCCCATGCCCCCGGACTTGTCCGCCTCCCCGTCGAGCACCAGCAGGTCCCAACCGCCCCGGTCGGCCGCGGCGATCAACGCCGCCGGCGTCGCGACCTCGGCCCAGGCGATCTCGGGCGCGTGGGCGCGCAGGCGCGGTCCCACCGCGGTGCGCACGTGCTCGCGCACCGTCCGGTCGTCGCTGTACAGCAGGACGCGCGGCCCCCGGGTCGGGGCGGTCGGCGTCACCGCGCTGGTCGGGCGTTCCGTCGTCTGATCCGTCATCGAGGCTCCCCTTCGCGGACGTGCACGGCACCGGGCACGGACTCGGCGCCCGGAAGCGGCCGCGCGGCCGCCGGACGTCGGCGTTTGCTGGCATCGTGGCACACTCCCGTCACCTCGGGCAGCCGCCGAACGTGGTCTTTTACTGGCACTCTCGAACGATGCGTCATCTCGTAGTGGCAGAGTGGCGAGTTTCCGCAGATTCTGTGGACGTCCACTTTCCGCAGCGCCCGCCCGAGTGGCTCGAAGCGGCCGTATATCGGCCATAATGGCTGACGTGTCGACCGCAACGGCTGCTGCCCCCCATGCCCACCAGCACGTGAGCGTCAACCGTCCGAACCCCGTGTCGGTCGGGACGATCGTCTGGCTCGCGAGCGAGCTCATGTTCTTCGCAGGCCTCTTCGCGATGTACTTCACCGTCCGATCGGTGATGCCCGAGGCGGAGTGGGCCGCGCAGGCCGACAAGCTCAACATCACCTTCTCGGCGATCAACACCACCGTGCTGGTGCTGTCGTCCGTCACCTGCCAGATGGGCGTGTGGGCCGCCGAGCGGTTCAAGCCGGCTCGCTCCGGCTCCATCCTGCAGGTGGGCAAGTGGGGCATGCACGAGTGGATGACGCTCACCTACCTCATGGGCGCGTTCTTCATCGGCGGTCAGATCTTCGAGTACACCGAGCTGGTGCACGAGGGCCTGACCATCTCCTCCAGCCCGTACGGCTCGGTCTTCTACCTGACCACCGGCTTCCACGGCCTCCACGTGCTCGGCGGTCTCATCGCCTTCCTGTTCCTCCTGGGCCGCTCGTTCGCCGCCCGGAACTTCGGCCACCACGAGGCCACCACCGCGATCGTCACGTCCTACTACTGGCACTTCGTCGACGTGGTGTGGATCGCCCTGTTCGCCGTCATCTACCTCCTGCGCTGAACCCCCCGGGCCGGCGTCGGAGCCGGCCCTGACCCTGCACCTTCGATCTGCGAGACGAGGATCATTTCGTGAAGGCACTCGCCGCCCGCAGGCACCACCGGCTGGCGCCGGTCGTGCTGCTGTTGCTGGCGCTGCTGGTCACGGGCGGCGTCTACGCCGCCCTGGCCCCGAGCCCGGCCCAGGCCGACACCGCCAGCACCGCGGACATCGAGACCGGGAAGAAGCTCTTCCAGGCCAACTGCGCGACCTGCCACGGCCCGAACGCGGAGGGCACCACCCAGGCGCCGTCGCTCGTCGGCGTCGGCGCGGCCGCGGTGGACTTCCAGGTCTCCACCGGCCGGATGCCCATGCAGATGAACGGCCCCCAGGCCGAGTCGAAGCCCCGGCAGATGGACGAGGAGCAGACGGCCGCGCTGGCCGCGTACGTCGCGTCCCTCGGCGCCGGTCCGGCCATCCCCACCGACGAGCAGGTGGACGGGAGCGAGGGCGACGCCGCCAACGGCATGGCCCTGTTCCGCACCAACTGCGCGATGTGCCACAACGCCGTCGGCGCCGGCGGTGCCCTCTCCGAGGGCAAGTTCGCCCCGCCGCTGTGGGACACCTCGAGCCGCAACGTGTACCAGGCCATGCTCACCGGCCCGCAGTCCATGCCGGTGTTCAACGACGCCAACATCACCCCTGACGAGAAGCGCGACATCATCGCGTTCCTCGACGAGCAGGACCAGGGCTCGGCCGGCGGCCTGACCCTCGGCTCCCTCGGCCCCGTCAGCGAGGGCCTGTGGGCGTGGATCATCGGCATCGGCCTGATCATCGGCGGCGCTGTGTGGATCGGAGCGAAGTCCTCGTGAGCGAGAACCAGAACCCCCAGGGTCCGTCGCACGACGTGACCCGGCACGACGGCGACGGCACGGTCGCGCGCACCGACCGGTTCGCCGACCCCGGCGTCCCGGTGCACCACCCGCGCCTCGCCGACACCGACACCAGGGCGGCCAAGCGCAACGAGCGGATCATCGCGATCCTGTTCGCGATCTCCTGCCTCGGCACGATCGGCTCGCTCGTCGCGTACTTCGCCGTCCGACCGGACGGCACCACGCCCGGCGTGCGGCTCTCGACCGTCCTGCTCGGCGTCGCGCTCGCGATCTCCCTGTTCGGCATCGGCTTCGCTGCCGTGCACTGGGCCAAGACCCTGATGTCGGCCAAGGAGTACGTCGAGGAGCGGCACTCGAGCAGCAGCTCGGAGGACGTCCGCGAGGTCGTCCAGCAGCAGTTCAAGGACGGCCTCGAGGACTCGGGCATCGCCCGCCGTCCCGTGCTCAAGGGCGCCGTCGTCTCCGCGCTCGCGCTCTTCCCGCTGGCCATCGCGGTGCCGCTCGTCTCGAGCGTCGGCGGCGACTGGAACGTCGGCCGGTTCCGGAACACGATCTGGGGGCCGGGCGTCCGCCTGGCCTACGACCCCTCGGGCCGTCCGATCAAGGCTTCCGACCTCACGGTCGGCTCCGTCGCGCACGTCATCCCCGACGTGCCGGCCGAGGAGCGCGAGACCCACGAATGGATCACCGAGAAGGCCAAGGCCGTCGTGCTGCTCGTGCGGCTCGACCCGCGGGACCTCAAGCGTGACCACCGCGAGGGCGCGTCGTACGACGGCATCGTCGCCTACTCGAAGATCTGCACCCACGTCGGGTGCCCGGTCGCCCTCTACGAGCAGCAGACGCACCACCTGCTGTGCCCGTGCCACCAGTCGACGTTCGACGTCGCCGACGGCGCCAAGGTGGTCTTCGGGCCGGCCAAGCGCCCGCTGCCGCAGCTCCCCATCACCGTCGACGACGAGGGGTATCTTGTGGCTGAGGACGACTTCAACGAGCCCGTCGGCCCGAGCTACTGGGAGCGCCTGAAGTGAGCACCACGACTACCTCCCCCGCCGCAGAACCGACCACCCTGATCGGCAAGTCCGCGGACTACCTCGACCAGCGGACCAAGATGGGCGTGCTCGCGAAGCAGCTCGTCCGCAAGGTCTTCCCGGACCACTGGTCCTTCATGCTCGGCGAGATCGCGCTGTTCTCGTTCGTCGTGCTGCTCATCTCCGGCGTCTTCATGGCGATGTTCTTCGATCCGTCGATGGCGCTGACCACGCACCACGGCGCCCCGGCGACGATGGACGGGCAGCTCATGTCCGTGGCGTTCTCGTCGACGCTCGACATGTCGTTCGAGGTGCGCGGCGGGCTGCTCATGCGGCAGATCCACCACTGGTCGGCGCTGATCTTCGTCGCCGGCATCGTGGTGCACATGATGCGCGTCTTCTTCACGGGCGCGTTCCGCAAGCCCCGCGAGCTGAACTGGCTCGTCGGCACGATGCTCCTGATCCTGAGCCTGCTGGCCGGCTTCTCCGGCTACTCGCTCCCGGACGACGTGCTCTCCGGCAACGGCCTGCGCATCACCGACGGCGTCATCAAGTCGATCCCGATCATCGGGTCGTACCTGTCGTACTTCGTCTTCGGCGGCGAGTTCCCGGGCGAGCACATCATCCCGCGGCTCTTCACGGTGCACATCCTGCTGGTGCCCGCGCTGATCCTCGCCCTCATCGGCGTGCACCTGTTCCTGATGGTGCTGAACAAGCACACCCAGTACCCGGGCGGCGGCCGCACCGACAAGAACGTCGTCGGCTACCCGGCCGTCCCGGCGTTCGCCACGAAGATGGGCGGCAACTTCTTCATCATCTTCGGCGTGCTCGCCCTCATGGGCGGCACGATGGCGATCAACAACGTCTGGAACTACGGCCCGTACGACCCGTCACCGGTGTCCGCGGGCGCCCAGCCGGACTGGTACATGCTGTTCCTCGAGGGATCGCTGCGCCTCATGCCGGGCCAGGCAGAGATCGTCACGTGGGGCGACTACACGCTCTCGCTGAACATCCTGATCCCCGCGGTCGTCATCCCCGGCCTGCTGTTCACGTTCCTGTTCGTGTACCCGTTCGTCGAGGCGAAGGTGACCGGCGACCACCGCGAGCACCACGTGCTCGACCGGCCGCGCAACGTCCCCACCCGCACCGGTCTGGGCGTCGCGTTCCTCACCGCCTTCGTCATCCTGGCGCTGGCGGGGTCGAACGACCTCATCGCGACGCACTTCGCACTGTCGATCAACACGATCACCTGGGTCTTCCGCGTGCTGTTCTTCGTCGGGCCTGTCTTCGCCTTCTGGGTCACCAAGCGGATCTGCCTCGGCCTGCAGCGCAAGGACCGCGAGCTGGTCCTGCACGGCCACGAGACCGGGCGCATCGTGCGGTTCGCCAACGGCGAGTACATCGAGGTCCACCGCCCGCTCGACGAGCAGGAGCGCTGGCTGCGTGTCAACTTCGAGGCGCGCCGGCCCCTGGAGATCGAGCCCGCGACGGACGCCCGCGGCGTGAAGCGCAAGGGCTACAAGAAGGACAAGCGCTGGCAGAAGCTGTCGCAGTTCTTCTACGAGGACCGGGTGGAGCCCGTCACCCCCGCCGAGCTGGCGGCCGCGCACGCCCACGGCGAGCACGACGAGCTCGAGCCGGCCCACGACACCCCCGAGCTGGTCTCGGGGTCTGGAACCGTCGAGCGGGAGCACTGAGTCTCCTGCAGGCTGGAACGGTGGCCCGCGCACCCCTCCCCCGACATGTCGGGCGGGTGCGCGGGCCGTCGTCGTTCCCGACCGGTGAGCCCGGCCGGACCTCAGCCCTCGACGACGTCCCCTCGCCGCACACCGGCCACGACGTGCGGCACGCGCAACCGGAGGTAAATCAGCATGGCTGTCTACACGCTCCCTGACCTGCCCTACGACTACAGCGCCCTGGAGCCGCACATCAGCGGCAAGATCATGGAGCTGCACCACGACAAGCACCACGCCACCTACGTGGCGGGCGCGAACACCGCCCTCGACAAGCTCGCC